>Ga0233421_10000121_pt1 | contig 41271 bp, 63 predicted proteins | sample Watercolumn_Mata_3_FD_182725 | JGI IMG/M metagenome (GOLD analysis project Ga0233421, IMG submission 182725) | Freshwater microbial communities from Lake Matano, South Sulawesi, Indonesia - Watercolumn_Matano_2014_107_MG | ecosystem: Environmental > Aquatic > Freshwater > Lake | place... | reverse complement strand
CAATAATCAAATCTGGAATCAAGTCATAGATCAAATCAATGATCAAGTCTGGAATCAAGTCAGAGATCAAATCAATAATCAAATCTGGAATCAAGTCAGTGATCAAGTCAGTGATCAAGTCGATAATCAAGTCAATAATCAGATCAGAGATCAAATCAATAATAAAATCAATAATCAAATCAATGATCAAGTCTGGGATCAAGTCAATAGTCAAGTCAATAATCAAGTCAATAATCAAATCAATGATCAAGTCTGGAATCAAGTCTGGGATCAAGTCAATAGTCAAGTCAATAATCAAATCTGGAATCAAGTCAATGATCAAATCAGGAATCAAGTCTGGGATCAAGTCTGGAATCAAATCTGGAATCAAGTCAATGATCAAATCAATGATCAAGTCACGAGTCAAGTCAGGAATCAAATCTGGGATCAAGTCAGGAACCAAGTCGGAAGTCAATATATAAATTTTCTTTCACGGGGATTGAGTTGGGATTCAGGATGGTTAGCATTTTTCGATTATTTTGGAATCATAGGAATTAAACTAACAGACAACTTCAGAAAGTATGAATCATATATAAAGCAAGGTTTTTGGGATGCAATACTATTTGAAAATGTTGTAATAATCATAACCCCACCAATTAAAGTTTTACAACAGAATAATAGGCTTCATTCTAATACCGAAGCTGCGGTTCAGTGGCTCGATGGAACAGAAAACTATTTCATTGAGGGCGTAGGGTTTGGTAAAGATATTTTTGAAAAAATTAGAGATAAAAAATTAACTTCGGATGAAGCGGTCAACCTAAGAAATGTTGAACAACGCACCATAGCAATGCGCAAGATAGGATATGAAAATGTAATTAGGGAACTTGGAGCTAATATTCTTCATACTGACGGGGATTACCAACTTATTTCAGTTGATATGAAAGACGACGATGTCCCAGCAAAATTTGTCAAAGTCAAATGTCCATCAACTGGGAAAGAAGTCCTATTGCGAGTTGACCCAAAAGATACCAATATCATAGATTGTATGTCTGCCGTTTCTTGGACATTTGTCCTGAATAAAGAGGAATATAAACCAGAAATAGAAACTTGAGGTGAAAACATGAAGAATATGGTACGGCATGGGGATTTGTTGATAGTAAGGATAGATGGGTTACCAAACGATGCAAAGATCGTAGATACAAACATTCTTGCTGAAGGGGAAGTTACTGGGCATGCACATAAGCTTGAAGGAAGATCCAAGGTATATCAAGTTCAGCAACAGAAATATTTTGAAGTAGAAGAAACAGTAGTATTAACTCACGAAGAGCACAAATCTATAGAATTGGAAAAAGGAACTTATGCAGTGATAAGACAAAGGGAATATTCTCCACAAGCCAATAGACAAGTATTGGATTAATGGAAGATGGTTAAATGAAATTAGGAAAGAAACCTCCAATGGATTGTCATGATTGCAAATCTCTAAGAGGATTATGTGGTTGTATAAAAAAAGAAGAACACTATCGTCAGTGTCTCCTTGAAATGGCAGATATTTTGGATGGTTGGTGTAATGAAATCAACAACGGAGAGATATGTAAGTTAGAAGGTTGTGAAAATCAGAAGTATGCTAGAATGCTTAGAATAAGTGCAAGTCCTTGAACAATTTGAGCAGAGCAAGTTTTGTGTCAGATGGCCGTTGTCTTAGAGAGGTGGAGAAATGAAAATAATCATTTGTATGTTGTTGATTTTTTTGTTATTTGGTTGTACAACACCAAAAAAAGACGCAATAATAATTGAAAATAAAACATTATGTAATTGTAGATATTATACCCAATTTGGTAATCTATTAGTATCCTGTGATGACGGAAGTATTTTTCAACCGAATGAAATTAAAGTTATAGAAGGTATATGCGATTAAATAATAGAGGATAGGTGAAAACATGAAACAATATCGACAAGGAGATATACTCCTTAAAGAAATAGAAGAGATAACAGGAAAACAAATAGGGAAAACAAAAAGAGTTTTGGCAGAAGGAAGTTCAACCGGCCATAAGCATATTTTAACTGGCAACGGAGTTGTTTTTTTCGAAATAGATAACGGTCAAATTCAAATTTATGTTCCAAATACAGCCAAACTTACTCACAAAGAACATCAGCAAATAACAGTTAAAAAAGGTAAATACGTCATGGTCAAACAAAGAGAAGTAGATCTTCTTGGTGTAATAAGACAAGTAATGGATTAGGTGAAATTATGAAAAAAGAATTTGTTATAGCACGTGGCCCTGCGGGAGTTTATGCAGGATATTTAATTAAGGAAAATAACAAGGAAGTAGAACTGGAAGACTGTTTTTGTCTTTGGTACTATTCTGGAGCTGCCAGCTTATCCCAATTGGCTATGGAAGGTGTAAAAAAACCAGATCAATGCAAATTCTCCATCTCAGTACCAATAATGAGATTGAAAGATGTTTTCCAAATAATCCCCTGTTCCGAAGAAGCTAGAGAAAATTTATTATCGGTGAAACGATGGAAACTCTAATCGTAGATGATGGCAATGGCGATGGCTATGGCGATGGCTATGGCGATGGCTATGGCAATGGCTATGGCAATGGCTATGGCTATGGCAATGGCAATGGCGATGACGATGGCAATGGCTATGGCAATGGCTATGGCTATGGCAATGGCAATGGCAATGGCAATGGCTATGGCTATGGCAATGGCTATGGCTATGGCAATGGCAATGGCGATGGCTATGGCGATGGCTATGGCAATGGCGATGGCTATGGCGATGGCAATGGCTATGGCAATGGCGATGACGATGGCAATGGCTATGGCTATGGCAATGGCGATGGCGATGGCAAGGGCAATGGCTATGGCAATGGCTATGGCTATGGCAATGGCGATGGCAATGGCGATCTCTATATGAAACAAGATAACGTTTCATTCCAGAAAATAAGTTATGTAGCTGCATTCATAGAAAAAAGCTTAACTGCTCAAGATATTTTGGGGTGTGATAACACTGAAAAAAAAGCCGTTTTGATCAAGGAATATGGCTATGATGCAATCATACAGGAAGCCAACGCCAAAATAATTGATACATACCATTGCAAATCCAAAGTAACAGATAAGATGTGTACTTATCAAGTTCTTGAATTTAAGCTGTCAGATACGCTAAATGCCAGAGTAATCTCGGTAGAAGACCATTCGACGCATAAAAAAACCTTTCTAGGAGTTCCGATAAATGACCAAACTAAAACCTGTCTCGGAGCAATAGCATGGACATTTGGAGAAACTGAGGAAAGCTATACTCCAATTATTGAAACCTGAGGTGAAAACATGAATCTTTGGTACTTAGAACGTGGAGCAGAAGGATTTCAAAACGACGAGGATGACTTATGAACAGAATAGAAAAAATCGATAAGTTGAAGTGGTTATTTTCATATTGTCATCTTAGTCCATTGTCTTATCAGGACAGACGTACAATGAAAAACATAGTCTATCTTTTACAGACAAAATATCCTGAAGAATTTAAGTTTGAATATGTTTTCACATTGAATACGATTGGGGTTTTCAGTAAAGAATTGATGGAAGATATTAACGTTGTTAAGGAGATGATGTTATGAAAAATAAACAACCTGAACTGAAGATTAATATGCTCTTTAAGAATTATGGGATAGAGATTGCAGAGATAATGTTTATTGACCTTGAAGATGATGAGAATTGGGTTGGATAATGGTTGAAACTGTTAGTAAGGGTTACAGAAAGGAAAAGTTAGCAAGGGATCAGTTAAGAAAAAATGGATGGTTTGTAGCATTCAAATCAGTAAGGTTTAGATTTGGGTGTGTGGATTTTGCCCAATTATTTGACATAGTTGCTTGTAAAGGCAAGATTTGGTTATTTATTTCAGTAAAGCACCTAAACCAGGGAAACTACTATCTTGAGCATCAAAGGGAAATTAAGGCATTTAAGGATGTTTATGGTTTTGATGGAATGATATTCCAGCTTTGGCTCTGGGATAAAGGACGATATACTGGAAGGGGAAAAAATAAAGTATGGAAAGAAGCAGAGTGGAACAAGATAGAGGTATAATATGAAAACTTGTGTGTATATTAGATCTAACACACTTAAGAATCTAGAAAAGACTTTGCCTGAGAGATGTATAGAAAGGGGGTGTAAAGGATGGTTTGAAGATCATGAAGTCATTGTTTGTAAAGAGTTTGTTGATAGGGATCTATTATATGAGAGAATAAGAAAACGGGAGACTAAGGAGTAAGAGGGTGATGATGAGATTTACTTTAGGTAACCGGCAGCATGTAAGGTTCAGAGGGAGGTACAAGGTAAAAACTTATCGGATAAATTTCGTTACAAGTTATGGGGTGCATAATAACAAGGCGTATACAAGATTTAACCCAGTAATAATAAGGGCTAGGGACATCATTCATGATAGGGGGCAAATTACTTCTTTTGTAGATAATGAAACTGGATTTAAGATCATTTTCCCTAAAAGGATGGGTTGGAGATTGTTCTGCATAATAATGGAAGAAAACGGATATAATGTTTTAGATTAACTCTTTTTATGTTTCTTTATTTTCCTCATAAAATACCATGTTTATAATCATCAACTGAGAATAACTTAAGCTGGTCTTCATGTTAATAGGTGAGAAGTGCAAAGACATTGTCATTGTAATAGATTGGGCATCTAATCATAAGATATTGGAAGAAATGGCAAACTCATCCTTAAAAAAGTATCTTGACCATGAATGTATAGGCTTGGAAATAACTTCAGGTTCATATGTTAAGAAGGAAGACGGAAGACAGGGAACATTCTTTTTGTCTACAATAACAGTTAAGAAAGAGGAGTAATATGGTCGTGGTCTTATATGGAAATAAAGATTCGAGTCAAGGACTGCAAACTTAAAGGAGTCCAAGAATTTGAGAGTTTTCAAGGTAACCTAAAATCATTAAGCAAAGAAGGCAAACAAAAGTTAAAACAATCAATACTTCGAAATGGATTTAACGCACCTATTTTCATCTGGAAAAATTCCATCTTGGATGGGCATCAACGTTTAATCTGTATAAAAGAACTGCTTAAAGAAGGTCACACAATAGAAAATGGAAATTATCTTCCTTATGTCGAAATAGAAGCAGACAACAAAAAACAAGCTGGTGAATTAATACTTACCTATAATAGCCAATATGCTGCTATCACTTACGAAGGATTACAAGAATTTACCCAGGATTTTGAACTAGATCTAAATGACATGAAAGAAATAACAAACCTTAATCTAGACATGGACGAACTAATCGATCCCCCTCCACTTGACGATCCCCCACCACCTGAAGTTGAACATACAAACATTCAATTAGGGGATATTTTTGAGATAGACGGAAAACATAAGATTTATTGTGCAGATAGCACTAAAGTAGAATTAACAGAAGAAATCCAAATTCTTCTTACAGATCCTCCATACGGAATCAATATAGTAAATGTTAGCGGAACCATCGGCGGTTCCACTAAAGTCGGTTTTAAACGTACCGCCTCCATCGGTGGAGACGGTATTGTAGAAGCTAGACATTATAGACCAGTAATAGGGGATGATAAAGGTTTTGATCCATCATTCCTACTCAAATACGGAAAAAAACAGTTTATTTTTGGTGGAAACCACTTTGCGGCAAAACTACCAAACAATTCTCATTGGCTAGTTTGGGATAAAAAACCAGAAGGAGGATTAGAAGATACATTCTCCGATGCAGAGTTAGTCTGGACAAATATCAAAGACAAAAAAACAGTCAAAGTGTATCGTCATCTCTGGGCAGGTTTATTAAGAGAAGGAAAGCGAGATGTTGAACTTTTAGAGCGGGTTCATCCAACCCAAAAGCCAGTTGGTCTATTATACGCTATTCTACGAGATTATTCAGAAAAAGACGATCTCATATACGATCCATTCTTAGGTTCAGGCTCAACTCTAGTCGCGGCAGATCAACTAAACAGAAAATGTGTTGGAATCGAGATTGATCCGTTATATGTTTCTGTTATTCTGAAAAGATACAAACAACTAAAACCAAATGCAGTTATAAAGTGTCTAAACAGGGAATTTAATGTAGATAAAGAATTAGAACCTACTGAATCGGACGATTGATATATTATGAGGGTAAAACAGAAAGCTATGATAGAACAATTACGAAAGAGTTTGGGCAATGTCACAGCTTCAGCAGAGAAGATTGGAATAGCTAGGTGTATGCACTACGAATGGATAGAAAAAGACGAAGAATATGCAAAAGCCGTTAAAGAAATAGATGAGGTTGTGTTAGACTTCGCAGAAAATAAACTTCATCAATTAGTTCAACAAGGAGATCGAGCAGCTACTTTCTTTCTCTTAAAATACAAAGGCAGAAAGAGAGGCTACGTCAAAAGCCACCAAGTAGAAGCAACAGTGGAACATAAGGGATTGATATGGGATTTGAAGAACTTGTACAAACCGAAGAAAACGAACCCAACTTCATCCCAATGACAAAGCTCCTATTCGATGTCGATCTCTATCCTGGGATACAAGACAAAATTCTAGAAGATATATTCGATCCGGATATAAGAAAAATAACCATCAGAGCAACAACAAGAATGGGCAAATCATTCACTATGGCGATGGCAGCTATTTTATACGCTATTCTCCATGATAATACCAGAGTTGGTATCTTAGCTCCCACTCATGACAAAGCTAGGATAATCATGAATTATATAGCAGATCTCCTAAGTAGAAACGAAACTTTTGATAGTATTGTCATGGTAGATACTGAAGGCTTAACCAAACTAGAACGATTAAGAAAAGAAGTAAGTAAGCGAAGGATCACATTTCTTAATGGGTCAAGTATCGAAATCAAATCCATAGACTTAACAAGCAGAGGTATGGCAGCTATGGGATTTGCTTATCATCTAACAATAGTGGAAGAAACAGCAGAAATCGATGAAGAATCCTATTCCAAGATATACCGTATGTTAGTCGAATCAATAGATGCTAAAATAGTTGAAATAGGAAACCCTTGGAATTTAGGGCATTTTCACGAACACCACCATTCAGATGATTGGGAAAAGATCCATATATCTTGGGAAGATTGTGTTAAATGCGGAAGAATGACCCAAGAAGCAGTAGATGACCAAAGAAGAGAGCTTACAGATATTGAATTCAAGATATTGTTTGATGCAGACTTTCCAGAACAATTGGAATTTGCCATATTCCCTAATTCAGCCATAGAACATTGTATAACACAAATAAAGCCTGAAATTTTCGATAAATACCATATTGGGATAGATGTTGCTAGGGGAGGTAGAGATTTAAGCGTAATAACAGTTATTGGCGAATCTAACGGTAAGTTCTATTACATAGAGCATGTAAGCCTAAATAAGAACGATATTATGCTTATAGTAGGCCATGCTAGGGAGATTATAGATAAGTATAAGGATGCTTATGTAACTGTTGATACGGTAGGTCTTGGTGCAGGAGTTAAGGATAGGTTAAGCGAATTAAAATATAATGTTTCTGGGTTTGTTGCAGGTAACTCCCCTAGATCAGATCGTTATTTCAATCTTAAGACCGAGGTAGTCTTTAAGGTAGCTGAGTTGGCTAAAGATGGTAAATTATTAAATCTCCCACCCGCTTCCAAATTTATTCTTCAGTTAAGGAGTTGGACATATGAAGTCAGATCAGATAAGAAACTAAAGATTATTGATCCTGATAAGTCACCTGACGAGGGCGATTCTCTAATATTATCACTATCAAACTCCATTTACCACGAGAAACCAATCTTCAAAGGGAATCCTACCTATAAGCGTGAAGCTATTATAAAAGCTAGGGAGAAGTGGAAAAGAAGATGATGTAATACAATAACTATCATTGTATTACAGATTGTATTACATAATATCTTGGTGTATTACATGGAAGTTACAACAGAAGAAGAATCAATAGGAAAAAAGGCAAACAGTTTCTGTAGAATTGATTTTGGAACACGTATGAAACTTAGAAAATTAATGAAATATAACGAAAGTTATCAAGATGTTGTATTACAGCTTTTGGATGTGTATTACAACTCAGTTAAACTAAGTCCAACAATCCAAGAACGCCTTAAACAATTTGCTAATGAAGGGGATACCACAGAAGACATAATAAGAAGATTGATAGACATATACGAAATAGATAAAGACCAAAGAAAAATTCAGAATATCATTACAGAAGAAGATCTAGAAAAACAAGGTATCTTCGTTAAGGATATTGTTGGCATAGAAGGAAGATCACTCATAATAGAAAAACAGAATGGTACGTGGACTTATAAGATCAAAGATGAAGTATCAGATGAGATCCTAACCTTACTAGAACAAAGAAAAAAAGAAAAGTGGCAGGTTTTAGGTCTGGCATTGTTCAAACAACTTAATGGAAAATTGTTGTCTTTAGTAGAAATTAGGTTATGACACAGTGCATTTCCGTGGAAATGCACCCGACAACATTAATATTTATAAATATCCTACGCTATATCATTTTAGGGTATCTTGTCTTATTATTCTTGAGCCGAATCTAGGTGCAAAGTTGGGGCAACAAGATAAGGATAAACATCTATTTCGTGGAATAGCCACTCATAGGAAAATTTCATTGCTGTCAGATGATACTGGTTATTATTATAAAGACGTCCCAGGTCCTAGTCCTGATACTGCCCCAGATGGAGTGACTATAGATACCCTTGAGAAGCTATATCAGATTAATCCATTAGTCAACAAAGCGATCAACCTAAAAGTTAACAGAGTTATAGGAATGGGATTTGACCTCATCCCAGCAGATGATGTTGACGTTGTATTGGCTGATCAAGCTGTTAAAGACTGTTGGGAATTCCTAAAAAGAATCAACTACCAGACTTTTTTCAAACAGTCCCTCATAAATGCGCATGTGGCGGGAAACGAATTCACCGAATTATTATATAACCAACTAGGTGCTCTTGTCTCGGTTTCGCATGGTGACTTTAAATCAATTGACTTTAGAAGGGACTATGTAAATAATAAGATTCTCCTTGATGGCGAGGGGATTCCAGTAGGCTATTGGCAATATATTAACGATTTGTCCCAACTATATCGTAATCTAAGTCTACTTTATGGATCCATACCCTCATATGAGAACCTTCAAGCTGCTAAGGAGAGATTACAGGAAACTCAATCCCATATTATTTATAATGAAGCTGGTCAGCCAATCGGATCAATAGCGTATAAAGCAAACTATATGTTCCTAAGAAAAGATGAAATAGTTCATTTGGCTCTTAATCGAGTTAATGATAATTGGTACGGTTTCTCTACTATCTTACCTGCTTATGATGCGATAACCCAACTTAACCAGGTTATGTTTGCAACTGCGGAAGCTATCAACACAATAGGTTACCCAAAACCAGTTATGTACGTAGGCGATAAGGATCATCCCCCAACTGATGATCTTAATGATATGGCTCAAGATGCAGTAACTGATCCAGTAAGAAAGGAAAGCTTTGTCCTACCTTACTATGCTAGGTTGGAATATCTAAAATCTGATTCCGCATCACAACTAAGTCAATACCCGCAATGGTATATCACTGCAGTGTCTGTTGGTCTTAGGGTCCCAAGAGAATTATTAACTGGGGAGGGAGATTCAAATCGTGCGTCAGCTTATCAACAAGGTTCAGATTTCGAAAAAGATTGTGAAGCAGAAAGAAGATATTTGGAAGAATATGTTTATGAGATTTTGGATAAGTACCTCCAAACTCATGGTTATATCACAAATGATGGATCAAGATGTCCTTATATCCCACAGATAAAATGGGTACAATTAATCACAGAAGATCAAATCAACAGAGAAAGAATGGTACTAGAGAAATGGAATGCTGGTCTTATTACGTTCAATGAAGCAAGACAATTACTCGAATTAAATGAAGTAGAAGATCCTAGCATAGGAGAAAGATATTCAAGCGAGAGAGAGGTATCACCACCAACCATGCCTGCCACTGATGTTCAGTCGGATATTCCCCCAATAATGGAAGCTCAACATGCATTGGTGGCAGGTATTAATCCTAAACTAAACAAGCAATTAGGAACTGAGAATGTAAATATGAAGATGATAGTTGAAAAGAAATTAGGAAAGAAAATCAAATCAGTTTCAAAAGCTAAGGCAAAAAAGATAATCGAAAAAATAGTAAATGCAGAAGCAACAAAAACACCAGCAAAGCAAATAATCTCACAAGTACAAAAAATAGGTAATTATACAGAAGACAAAGCAAGGCGATTGTTAGTTACCGAACAGAATAATTTACGACAAGAAGCTCATCTTGAGCAAGCAAAGAAAGACGGAATGAAATTCAAGAAATGGGTATCAAATGAAGAAGCTTGTCCTATCTGTAAATCCTTAAATGGTAAATCCGTTCCTTTATCAGCAAATTTCGAGGCTGAGTATGAAGGCAAGAAATATAAGACAAAAGCTCCGGCTATCCACCCTGATTGTAATTGTTCATTAGCATTCTCAGAAACAGCCAAATTCGGAAAGGAATACCCATCAGATGGCAAAGCACCTAAAGGATTTGAATTGAAAGAAGGTCCAAGAGGGGGGGAATATTATGAAACTAACCCTGATGAAGAATCCCTATTGAATCCAAAAAGAAAGAAATACCTATTCCAAATAGAAGACGCTCCGCATAGTGATAACTATGCTAGGATAGTTAAAGAATTAACTCCAGAGCAAAAAGATAGGATGGGAAAATGCCATGAAAAAGCATTAGAATATGCAGAAAAACATAATTGGAATTTCTATACTTTTGGGTATGATCATTCAGTTGCATCAGATGGGAAATATGTATATGATTTTGTTATTGATCCAGAGAATCTGATTCTTCTTGAAGATTACGAAAAAAAGATGAAACTTCCATTCACACAAGAAAGTTTTGAAGATGTAAGAGAATTTCTGAAAGGAGGGAAAAAATCATGAGCCCGTTTGGTGAATATAGTTCATTCGAAGATTGCGTTTCAAAAAACAAAGATAAGGATGATCCTGAAGCATACTGTGCAGTAATCAAAAGAAAAATAGAAAGTCAAAACCAAGTTGATCCAAAAGAACTAAAGAAAGAATCCAAAGAACATCCATCACTGCCAGAAAAGACAGTCAAACATATAGTTCTAGACCACATGAAGAAACAGAAGAAAGCAAAATTAAAATCAATCTGGAAAACTGCCAAGATGTCTGGATTAGGGCAAATCCCAGTAGATTATAAGAAAAAATTAGATAATCAGACTGCTAAATATGGCAAGCTTATTTCTCATGGTAATGTTCTAATTTTTAAGACTGCTCAACACCAAAAATTCGATATGAAAGAATATGCTGAATTAAAAATTGCATTTTTAAGAGAAGGTGATTTCAGAACAAATGGTGTGCCATATCATTACGATTGGGAAACCGTAGAACGGGATGGCAAGACATTTGAGGGTAAATATCTATATGCAAATCATAGTGATGAGGATTATACATTACAAATTGGTGAAATAAAAGATACATACCCTGAAAGGATAGACGGAGAAAATTGGTTATGCGCAACAATTTACCTTCCTGAAATCCAATTAAACAATAATATATTAGATAGAATAGAAACGGGACTCATAAAAGAGGTTAGTTCTACTCATGACTTTTATGTTGATCCTGATGATTCAAATCATAAAGTGAAAAAATTAAATGGAAAAGCAATAAGTTTAGTTTCAGCAGGAGAAGTTGAAGGAAATAAGATAATTAGTTTACGGAGACATATAAAAGGAGGAACATCATGATTTTCAGTGGAGTTTATTGTATTGAAAATCTTATAACACATAAGAGGTATATTGGTAGTTCTACCAAACTCTATACCAGATTTAAACATCACAAATACTGTTTAGATGCAGGTAGGCATGCCAATCCACATCTACAGAATGCTTGGAATGAATATGGTGATGAACGTTTTGAATTTAAAATAATTGAATTAATCCCACCAAAAAAATTAGTTGAAAGAAGTCAAAGAGATAATAATACAGGAAGATTTGTTAAAGAAAAGATAATTAGGGAGTGATAAAATGGTCGACGAAGTAAAACCAGAGGAGAAAAAAGAAACTCCTATTGAAAAAACAGAAGAGCCAAAACAAGAAGAACCTAAAAAAGAGGAATTCGATGCCAAAGCTAAAATCGAAGAATTGGCAAAAACAGTCGAAGAACTCTCAGGTAAGGTTTCCATGATTATGGAAGCACTCGATAAACTTGCAGCGGAAGAGGAAGAGGAAACAAAAGAAATGAACGAAGTTAAGCCTCCAGAAGAAAAGGAAGTTCAACCAGACAAGGAAGCAAAGTACTCCAAGGAAATAGCTGAACTTAATACAAAAGTTGAAACTCTGGAAAAGCAACTCGCACAATTCTCAGCTGGAATAAAAAAAACAATTTCTTCAAGTCAAACACCAAACGATCCAATCGCTGATGCAGCAAGGATCAATTTGGAGAGATTCCTAAGAGGTTGATATAATGGCAACTTATACAGGTTCGATAGACAAAACCGAAGGCAAAAGCTCCAACGGGAACATTACCAACATGACCGTTGGTGCTGGTGGAGTTACTGCTGGATACTCAGTCAGATTGTCTGGTGGTAATGTAGTTGCTTGTACATCTAAAACAGACGTTTTCTATGGTGTTGCTTTGGAAACTGCCGTATCTGGAATTGTTATCAAGGTGGCAAGAACTGGTTGCAAGATTAGGACTGGTGTTACCCTAACTGCTGATGGTTATGTCCAACCACAAGACGGAGGAACAGGAGGATGGGAAGATTACACTGATGGTAGAAGGGTTGCAATAGTTGAAACTTCTGCAACAAACGCCAGTGTGATAAGATTGTTATAAGGGTGAAAATATGGCAACGTATGCAAAAGATATTGACAAGACGGAAGGGCCAACAGCCAATGGTAACGTTGTATCTGCAACATGTGGCGGAACAGTAACCGCTGGTGCTGCTGTGATGTTATCTAGTGGGAATGTTGTAGTGACTGCTGCAAATAACAGTGTGTTTTATGGTGTTGCTCTGGAAGCAGGATCAACAGGGACTGTTATCAAAGTAGCAAGAAGTGGATGTAAGGTTAAAGTACCATACACTATTGCTGCTGATGGTTATGTAGGATGTGCAGCATCTGGTGCATTGACTACTTACTCAGCTAACACTATTTGTGGTATTTGTGAGGTTTCGGCAACATTAGCCAGCGTAATAAGAGTTATATAAAGGTGATTAAATATGTCAGGACTTGGATCTATAGCGACAGATTATAAGAAATACTTGGATCAGACACTTCATGCATATCTTCCAACTAAGAAGACTGCAATGGACTTATTTGAAGTCGCACAAAGCGACAGTGGTCAAACTACTTTGGAATACACAAGACAAACCCAAAGTTACAGTGCAACCAAAGGTTATACCTCATTCGATGACCCAGTAGCAATTGCAGATGGGGCAAGACCTCCAGCAGACAGCATTGGGACAGAGGATGCAACGAGCACTCCAACTAGATATGGTGTTGCTTACAAACTTGACAGGGCATTGCTAAACTCCGGAGTTTCAGCAGTCCAACAATATATTACCAAACATACTATCGAAAACGTAGAAATAGTAAGAAACTCGGTAAACAGAACTTTGATTGCTAACATGGCATCAAATGCAGGTCAAACATATACTGCAACTGGTGGAACGTGGGCAACTACTGGAGACCCAGTAAATGATGTTGTAACTGCTCAGGCTGCTTTCAAACAAAGAGCTGGTGGGCTTGAAGCTGACTTCTTGCTTCTGCAACCAAATGATTATGCAGACTTGAAGAAAGATACAAGATTCCAAAGCACACTATACACGAACAAATCAATTGAAACTGGTAACATAGTTCCAAAACCATTCGGATTGGAAGTTATCGAAGACCAGGCAATGACTGAAGGTACTTTCTTCATGGGTAAGAAAGGTATGTTTGCAACAATGTATGTCTTAGAGAACTTTGCAACCTATGAAACTGATGAAGGTGCAGCAGGTAAGACATTTGATATTGTACACAAGTTTGTAGATCAGTACAAACTCCCGTACTATTTGCTTTATGCAACCGGTATATGAGTTTAATTAATTAGTAAGGAAGTGTTTATGAATGTTTGAGGTGTATGTAATGACTGGTGATAAAAATGACCTTTCAAAAAGGCCACAAAATAAACGTGGGAAGAGTGAAAGCGATACCAGTCTTCTGCACTCAATGCAACAAACAACTTGCGAAATCCCCTTCAAAAAGAGGCAAAAGCGGGTTATGCAGGCGTTGTGTATGGAGCAGACCTCGAACGGAAGAGCACAACAAAAAGATTTCGGAGGCATTAAAAATGTACGAACGAACTCCTGAACATTGTGAGGCGATTAGCCAGACAGCAAAAGAGCGTTTTGCTAATCCAGAAAATCATCCACGATGGAAGGGAGGCGATCGTACTTACTTCAGAAATAAAGCCAGAGAGATTATGGGTATTACAGATCCAAATTTACATGTCCATCATGTAGATGGTAATTGGAGAAATAATAATCTAACTAACCTCATGGTTTTAACTAAGGGAGATCATTCCACTCTTCATAACCTTCTAGGTAGGGCTAATAAAGCAAATAAAAAAGCTCAAGAATGGTTTAACCTTCGAAGAGCAATTTTTTTTATTTTTGAAGAAAATAAATAAATGGTCGTGGTCTTATGAAAAACACTGAGGAAAAAAGTATGGAAAAAAAAGGGAAGTTTGTGGAAGTTGAATACAACGGGATAGGAGCTTGGTCTATTTATTATCCTAAGAAGGGAGTATTCACATTTGGGCCAGGTGACAAACATAGTTTCGACCTTACAAACAAATATGATCTTAGGGCAATGTTGGACATAATAAAACAAATCAACTCACCAACCAATACAAGTTCGTATGTAGACAAAAAGGACAGGGCTATGCCACATAAATACAGGCAGAGATTCGTAATTACTAGCGGAAAAGAGAATATCGCCCCAGTCCTGTTGAAGTACAACTTCCGAATAAATAACATAATAACCGAGGAAGAAGAAGAAGCAATAAAGGAATTATGTCCTGACTTCTTTAAAGAGGAAAAAAAGGTGTAACCTATGGCATTTGCATATACGGCAAGAGTATTTTTTGAAGCTCCTGAATCCAAGGGAAGAAGGATAGCATTTGGTACATTCACAAGCGACGGTGGAAGTACTGGGGGGGACATTGTAACTGGTTTGAGAGGAGTAGAAAGTATGGTTCTTACTCATACTGGTGCCAGTGTTATAGCTAACGCTCCAGTAATAAACGAAACACTTCCATTGGCAAGTGGCACTGTAACAATAGTCACCGATGCAAACGGTACTGGCACTTGGATTGCAGTGGGGAAATAATTACGAGGATAAAGAATAAATTTGTAAATATGTAGTGCGTGATTAACGCATTACTTCTCTTGGTCTTTTTGAAAATGGAGTAACCCTCCGACGGAGAACCACTCCGTTAATCATAAATCAAAGGTGATATATGTGAGCAATGAACGTTCAACACAAAGAGATTGGAGATCTGCCTATTCAGAGGCAGGAAGAAATAGTAGTGGATCAGTTGATAAAACAGCACAACGAGTAAGGACACCAACTGCGTATCTAAAGAATACTATCAGTGCGGAAGCAGTATCTCTTGCAGCAGGTGCAGCAGGCACTACGGGAATTGTTTCTTTAGAACGGTCAGCTATTTATGATTCAAAAGGTGCAGATATTGGTAGGACTGGAGACACTTCTTTTGCATGGGTAACTGGAACTATATTAACAACAGAAGTTGTTTATAGGACTGATCTTAGTGATACAGAACAATTTGCACTAATGGCAAATGGTGAATTTGCACTTAATTATGATACTGGAAGGATAAGATACAGGAAAGCCACAGCTGGAACAAGCGATACCTGTAACTATACAACAAGAAAACTAGAAGTAGAAGCTGAATTGGAAGTAGGAGACATAGAAATAGGTGCAGTTGAACTCAAAGATGGCACAACTGATAATAGGGGTATAATCAATGCAGCTAATACTGCAAGAACAACAGCAACTAATGTTTTGTGTGTTCAGGTTATAGATGAGAATGGATATGTAGTTGGTGGATCTACAGGACCACAAGCTCCTCAAACTTTAGGTACGCTTGCATCAGGAACAGATGCATACCAAACAGTTCTTACTACAGTAGGGGCAGCATCACATATAAAGATTTCACTGACTGGAGCAAACGATGCAATAGTCAGTGTGAATGGCGGAACAACAGACCATATAAGGGTCCAGGCAAATTCAGAAGTTGTTCTGGATGATGTACTTATCGCAGCTACAACAGCTATCAGAGCCAAGAACTTCACTGGTGGGAGCAATCATAGCTCCATGTCTATTACGGTGTGGTGATATAAATGTCTGGAGCGACTAAACTAAGCAATTGGTTAGACGACACAACAACTTGTTTATATCCGAAATTAGCTAGAAATGTAAAATTTACAGCTGGCACTGCAATTACAGCAGGAAATTATGAGGTTGGTAGAGATGCAGATGCAACTAACCAACTTCATTTTAATGTCCCTACTGGTTCAACGATGGAATGGTCTATTAATGACGTAGCACAGATGCTTCTTAATTCGTCCGGTCCGATTTTGAAAGTTGGTGCTGGGGCTGATGTTCCTGCTTCTACCACAGCATCTCAAGTTGTTGTATATGCTACAAATGATGGGGCAAGCGCTATGATTCTTAGGGATTCAACAACAAATATAGAATCCTTTTGGAAAACAACTGTTGCTGGACCCGTTATGTTTGGTACATTTACAGATCATTCACTCCAAGTATGGACAGGAAATGGAAATAGGTTAACTTTCACTTCTTCTGGTTATGCAACATTTACCCCCGCAGCACAAGCAAGTGGCAATAATACGGTTTTTACTTTGACAGGGCCAGCACATGCTAGTATAACCGCTGCAAGTGAAAATATTGATGTCAATTATAATTTATCTGCGACTAAGACATGGGCTGCTGGTGCTGGGCCGTTAGCTACCCAAAGGGATTATTTACTCCAAGCAAGAACTTATAATGGGAATGTTGCAGGGGCATTGACGATAACTGATGCATATACTTTATATGTGAGTGGGCCTCCAATACAAGGCACTAACCTAACTATAACTAATGGTTGGGCTGCTGGATTTGGGGGAAATGTTAGTGTTTCTGGTTCAGTATATGCAACTGCGGTAGGAGGATACAGATTCTTGACTGGTGCTTATTATTTTGCGGCTGGTACTTTATACTCTAGCTATGTGACAGTAGATACGGCAGTTATAGCAAACTCTACACTCTCACTTAATCTAAGAGGTTCAGATGCAGATGATGCTAATGCTATTGCAGTAAGGATTGGTAATTCCCCTGCCCTTACAACAGCTGGGGGAAAGATATGCTCTTTCTACTCTGATAACATGGTTACTGAGAGAGCAAGTATTAGTATCAAAGGTTCAATGACATTAGGTATTAATGCCGCTTATGGTGGAGGAATCACTATAAGTGACCTTTTCACAGTTCAAACAGCAGATGCAACAGTTACAGACATTGCAACAGTTGCAGTTGCTGAAGGGGATCTTTGGGTTGTTACGGCAACTGTAATAGGCAGGCAATCAGACGGATCTAATAGAGCGCTTTATACATTACAAGGATGTTTTTACAGAAATGTTGCTGGAAATGTAACCCAAACAGGTAGCACGATAGTTATAACATCCATAGAAAGCAATGCTGCATGGGATTGTACTTTGAATGCAGATACAGTAGCACAGACAGTTGATGTTAGGGTTACTGGAGTTGCTGCAACTACAATAGACTGGAAATGTAAATTAGAATACATGAGAGTTACTTAAAGGTGATAGTTATGCCAGACGAAACAAAAATCGGATTTGTTGATGCTAGTGGTAATTTTACAGGTGTATTAGATGATGGGACTACCACATCTATTTCAAAAACAAAAAATATGTTTACTCCAACTGATAGTGGTGGATTAACATTGGATATACCACTTACTGGATCGTCATCTGCAACTTATTATTTCAAGATAGGTACTACTGACGTATTTACTTTTAGTGCCACTGGGAATGGTGCAGGTGGGATAGATACTGGAACTATTGCTTTTTCAATGCTAGGTCCGTTAAATCTCACTTATTTAAATCTAAAAAGCAAATTAAAGGTGTTCCCTCAAGAGTCTACACCTGCGGCTCCTTCAGCATCGTCGCCTACTGCTGGTGGTGCAGTTGATGATGGGGACCACACATATAGGATAACATTTGTAACTCAAGAAGGAGAAACAGAAGGAGGAACAATAAGTGGTATTGTTACTTGTGGTGGAGGAAATAACACAGTTCCATTAACAGATATTCCTTTAGGTGGAGGCAGATGTACTGCTAGAAAAATATATCGTACAGTAGCTTGTGGTGCTGGCAACCATCTTCTTGTTGACACAATCGCTGATAATAGTACCACAACATATAATGATGTTATTGCTGATGCGGCATTAGGTGCAGCCGCTCCGACTGTAAATACTACCTCCAATGTTTATGTTTCAACGGTAGTTGATGGTAGTAATGTTTATGCACATGTTTTTGACACTAATAATGCATATTCAAGCGGTAGTCTATTTGATTGGCGAAATAATGGAACTTCAAAAGTATATCTTAATGCAAATGGGGATTTCATATTCCCAGATCATAATACATCAATTGGAGTAACTACTTCTACTAATGTTGATGGATATAACTTATATATTTATGCAGGTGCTGGTGGATCAGGAGCATTGGCTACAAATGGTGGCGTAGCACGTATTTACGGTGGTCAACCTAATCTGACTGGATTCCCAGGATATGTCCAAATCGGAAGTGGGGCTGTTGCTACGACTCATAGCCCAGATACAAATTCTCTTTTTGTCCAATCTCTATTAGAAGTAGATGGAAGAATCTATGTTGATGGGGGGATATCCCTTGTAGATGGAATAGTATATGATGCCAATGGTAATATAATGTATAATTTTTGGGCTACTCCAGCGGCAGTAAACTATTTCACTTTTACCAATGCAGCAACTGGAAATGCAATAGTTCTTGGTGCTAGTGGAAGCGATACGAATATATCCCTTAATATCGTTGGAAAAGGAACAGGAAAGGCAAATATAGATGGAAATGCAGGAACTGTAACCAATGGATTGTATAATACTGGAACAGCTACAATTACTTTTGGAGCTACGGATAATTGGACATTTGATGCAAGTACTACTGACCATACTGGTGCAAGTGTGTTAACTCTTAATGTTGACAATAATAGTGGAGATGTTACTGGTTTATTGCAAACATACAGAGTTGGCACTGCTTTGTCAAGTGGTGAAACAGCAAATGGTTTTATAATAGACATGGACGGTTTGGCTGGAGATAATGCAAATTCAAATATGAATGGAATCTATCTAACATCAACAAACGTTACTGGTGGAACTAACTTTGCTATTAATATTACTGGGGTATGGGATAGCGGAGTAAGATTGGATAGAACTGGAGTTGCTCTTGTCGGAGATCAGGTAAAAAACTCTAATATTCTATCTTGGAGGGCTTCTGGTTGGGATGTAGATGGAGCAGTAGCAGTAGATAAAACAATGACTGCGACGCTTGAACCTGTTGCTGGGAATTTTGTAGTTGCACATCTTAAATTAACAGACGGTTCAACTGACTTTGCATATCTAGGCAAAACGCAAGGTTCGTCAATTTACTTTGCAGGTTTGGATGCTGATGGTGGAACTGCGTCAGGGGTGGGGCTTGGGGCTTGGAATAACTTTACAACTACTGGTGCAACATTACTAACTGTTAGAAATAACATCTCTAATATGGGTGGGACTGAGAAGTTTTATGTGGACAAAGATGGTTCATATCAAGGTCAAGGAAGGAAACTCGGATTGCAAGGTGCCGACGTTGCCTCTGCAAATGATATAACTCTTGGATTGGGAAATTACTTCGATATAACTGGTGCAACAGAAATCCAGAGAATCTTAGGAACTGGATGGACAGCAGGTTCTGTGGTTATCCTGCAATTCGATAGCAATCCCAACGTTAAGCATGGTACGGCAGCAGGAAGTGGTTATTATGGATTACAATTAGATGGTGGAGTAGATTTTGCAGCAACGGCAGGCGATACATTACAATTGGTGTTTGATGGAGCATGGTGGAGACAAGTGGAATGAACGGCGATATAAAGGTGATTTTAATGGCAACTAAAGGATATGGTTTGATGTATTCGGATATTTATACTGAGGTGAAATAAATGACGGATTCAACAATTATTAGAGAAGGGGGGGAAGTATATGTAACTACGAAAAGTGAGTTTACGGCTCGAGATTATGCTCAAATTAAGAGAGAAATAGAAAATATAGATGCAGCTATTGCCCAACTCCAGCGTTCTAAAACAAAAAAACTTGCATTGCTTGCATCAGCAGAGTCAGTAGACGTAACACTTAGAGAGGAAATAGAGGTATGAAATGTCAGAGATTGTGTTATTAGATATATTTGTAAATGTTGGCGTTGGGGGAACGATAGGGTTCACAATAGCAAAGTTGGAAGATATGGCAATAATCCCGCCATTCTTCAGCTTTCTAGGTAGGTAGAAATGTCATATGAAACACAATATGGGATTGAAGGAACTGCTACCTGTCCTAGTTGTTATCCTGATTGTTGCATTGTCTATCATGAGGATTTACTGTGCAATCAACAATCTCCAAGTAGATGTTTTCGACAGGGCAATAGATACCCTTACATTGATCCTAAGCGGAATAGGAATATATTATTTTACAAAAAAGAAGTAGTGTGGTCTTATGGATGAATTAAAAGTAAATAAGGAAGAATTGGAGCAATTAAATGCAAGGAAAACAGCACTTGAAAATTCAAATTTGCTTTTTCAGATGGCAAATAGGGAAGCTAATATGTTCTTCATGATGCTCTTAAAGAATTATGGTCTTGATGAGAAAAATAATTATAAAATTGATTTGAAAACTGGAATAATCTCTGAAGTAAAGGAGGAACCAGTTAAAGGAGAAAAACTAAATGACCTGTAGGTTATGTAGTTCAGAATTTGAAACAAATTCCTACCAGATAACTAGGCTTACATATGAATTTGGGGAGATTATAGAATTCATGGATCTTTGTGATGCTTGTGCACAGGTAATTAGGGAAAGCAAAGATACTTTGGAGTTTGTGGAGAGATGAATATGTCACTAATAACATTATATACTGGGAGGATTGGTTATACAATAAGTTTAGTGCTCTCTGAAGATAATGGAACTCCAATAAACCTGACAAGTGCTACTGTCGTGTTAAATATGTATACGATAGGAAGTAATACGTTAGCTCTTTCAAAGACTTGTATTATTGATGATGCTGCAAATGGATTGGCACATTATACTACAGCCAGCGGAGATTTCAATACAACTGGGCAATATTATACACTGATTCAAATAACTTATACTGGTGGTAATGCTAGAACTGAAGTAGGGCCAGAATTTGAGATTATCTCAGGAAATCAGAATATAGTTACAGTTGATGAGTTCTTATCATTTATAAACATCCCAAGTGAAAATGCAATGCCTGTTGCAACTTGTAGAACTTACTTGGAAGAAGCAGAAACTCTAGTAAACCTGGAGATGTCAAGCTTGGCTACAAGTACGGATACAAATTATATCAAGCTAAAACGTACCCTAATCAAATTAAAGGCTGCAATTTTGTATTTCATGAATATGGACGAGCAATTTATTGATCCAAACAAAAGATTGACTAAAATTGAAGCTTGGACGCAGGAATGGAACAGGGCGTTAGAACGATTAAACAATATAATGGGTGCAGGAGTAGCTGGAGATGCTTCAACGGTGGGGTCTGGTGTAATTCGTAGAATAAAAGATTCATCATATAATGATCCAGATAGCTATCTCTATGAATCATAATTCTTATATTTTTTTACTGTGTAATTATTTAGATGGCAAAGAATGAAGACAAGCTAAAGAAAGTCTGTCAGCAATTCGTTATGGATAAGTTAGAGAAGGCAGTCAAACAAACAGATTTTGACATAATAATGGAGAATTTGCCCTCAGGATATACAAGTCCAATAGCTGGTACTTTGTTCGACAAAAAACACCCTGACCACATGTCCGTTCATTTTAATGATAATGTTTGGTCATATCTTCAATATGGTACTGGGGTTTTTAGTATTAAACACAGAGGAAGAGGAAAAGGTGGGAGTATAGTTCCTGTAGAAGCTAAAGCATTACATTTCAAAAATGCTCAGTTAGCTGCTGCACTTGGATTTCCAACAGAGGATGTATTCCTTAAATCAGTTAAAGGTATTTATCCACGTTGGATATTGGAAAACTTCTATTTTTCCAATAGATTTACAAAGACTCTAGCGTCGGTATGATTAATATTTATAAATATCTTAATACAAAACATACTATCTTGGTTTTGTTAAGCATGCCAATGGGCAAGTGCTCTGTAGAGGCATAATACGAGAAGTCTCGGAAATGACGGATAATAACAGAAGCCAGCATAATATTACACGAATGCTACGTCGATTAATTATTTATAATGTTACTGATCCTTTAGATGAGACTAGCCGAGACACATGTGATTATACTGAATATTTCACTGGAACTAATGCAATAGGACAGATAAATTATTTAGAAAGAAAAATAACTTCTACTGGTAGATGTATTGTCAAAGTGAGTGGCGTCACAAAAACTATCACAACTGATTATACTTTGGATAGAAACGCAGGTACTATAACTTGGGTATTGGCACAACCAGCAACTACTGACAATATAGAAGTAACGTATAGGTCAAGAAAACCTTGGGTATATGATGACCATCCGTTTTTAAATACTAACACATTTCCAAGAATAACAGTGGATCTAGTCAGATCAGAATATACGCCACCTGGATTAATGACATACCAGAATTATAATTCCGGTACAGGGGATTACATCAAATCTACTTACAAAATCATAGTTAGGAATAGGCAAAGCAATACTGAATATGTTTATAACAGTGTTCATCTGAAAAATTTTGATCTAGTTAGTGCAATCAAAGAGCAAATCCAATCTTACTTCGATACAAATAGGTATCCATCAGTTTGGCAATTTAACGATTGGATTGTAGTAGACTCAAATAGAGTTAGAACCGAAGAAGATTCAGGAATATTTAGGTATGACATTACTTTAGTAACAGAACACTTTGATAGGTTGGGACTATGAAAATAATAGCTGTTATCCTCTTGATATTTTCAACATTCTTAGTCTCTGGGGATGTTGGTAAGGAAAAAACATTTGACGAATCATCAACAAGAAGTGATATTACTACCTTAAGAGAGATTACAATTTGTAAGATTGGAAATTATACCTTTGATGGAATCAGTTATAATGTGCAGGGAAGGATTTCTAAGAATGGGAATATCCTTTGTCTGATCAATGGATTAAGTAACGATTTGGACACCCTACAGAATTCTTATAGATATTATCGTGATGTCCTGAATGTCAGGATAAAGATGGCAAAGACAAGGAAAGGTCTTGTTGATGTTATGTATATGAACGGAACAAAACTTTACAATGTAGCTGATAATGATGTATATAAAATAGATAAAATAACAAGGTGAAAATATGGCATATATTAGTCCAAAAACAGACGTTGTTCTTTATGGCGTTGAACTTTCTTTTGGGGTGCAAGCAACTCCAACAAGAGTTTTAGGAATGATTGAAACCCCTGATGGTTTTACTGCTCCAACCTATGAAACCGGGACAGATGTTGGTCATCAGCTAAGTTCTACTGCTCCTGCATATTATAAGCAAGATGCTTATAGATACAAAGGCGGATCTATTAAGCTTAAATGTCAGCGAGTTGAATTTTTAGAGTATATAATAGGAAATTCTACCGATGCAGCTGCTGGTTCTGCGTATACTCATACAATTGATCCTGACGATGTCGTTCCTTCATTGACAATAGCTAGATGTAGAAAGGACAATACTTCTGCTGCTGCTGTAGTTGGTAGGGACTTGTATGTTGGATGTTTGATAAAGAGTGTTAAGTTTGAGGCAAAGAAAGGAGAAGTTTTGATGGCAACCATAGAGTTTGATTGCCAAAAGGTTGTTAGTGATACTACCACACTGGCTGTTGCAACCCAAAGTGGTGAAAACCCGATACTTTTTAAAGGTTCTAGCCTTACTGTAGGTGGAGCAACATTAGGCACAATGACTGATTTTGTATGGACTTTTGAAAGGACAATAAGGTCAACTGAGCTTCTGAATTCTCTTATCCCAGCCAATATGTCTACAGATGAATGGAAAGTTACATCTTCAGTCACTTATGCATATACTAGCCAAACTGAAGTTGGTTATGTCCACGGATCTATCTTAGGGACTCAGGATGCCGAAGGAACATCAAGGGTTGTTAATTTCGCAATAACAAATGGGCTTACATTGGCAAACCTTAGGTCGTTACAGCTTAATGGTGCAAGTTCAAGAATGAAGACATTTGCATTCCAGGGATTTGGGGATCATGCACTTGCGAAATTAGATATTGTTTATCTTACCTGTCAAGTAATTGCAACAGATGCAACGGCAGATTGGGCGGTATAGGTGTAAAATTATGGAAGAAAAAAAGTGTAAAATTTGTAATTGTACTTTCTATAAATTAGGTGGTTAAATGCCAAGAAAAATTGAGGTTGAAGTTTTGGATATGGATGACAAGCCACACAAGGTTATTGTGAGGGCGTTGGAACATGACGAAGTAGAGGATATAATGCGTGAATGTGGGGTGACTTATGGATCAAACGGTATGCAGGGGGATTTCCTGAAATATGTTTCTACATCCATAAAAAAAGCTACTGTTGCACCCATAAACATAGGTAAATTACCAGAACCGGAATATGTTAAGATCAGAAACGCATACAATAAAGTTATGGGGTTGACAAATGAGGAAAAGAATTTTTTGCCCAAATAATGTTCAGTGGATCTGTAGATGGTGCAGAGAACCATCCGGATGTAGTGAACATGTTGAGATTGATGCCCATTTGCATCAACTTGCATAAATTGCCTAATGAAGTGGCAAAAGAGGATATGTGGACTATAGACTTCCTGAATTTGTTCTTCATGGCGCAACAAAAGAAAATTGAATATGAAAAAAGCAAAATGAGGCCGTAGTATGGCTGACAAGATGTTCATGGAATTGGAAATTAAGCCTACCTTCGTTGGTTTAGAGGAATCCATGAAACCAGTTAAGGATCAATTTTCTGGTGCTGGTGGAGGAGCAGGTGGGGGATCTGGAGTATTAACAGAATTAAAATCAATTAATAACGTCATAAGATTAAGTCTAGGTATAGATCTAGTAGGGAAACTAGTTGGAATGTTTGATAAATTAATAGAAGCAATTTTAGCTCCTTTGGTATTCATTGGAAAACTTATCGGCATGATAATTTCTCCAATACAAGGAATAATTGATGCGCTTAGTATTGTTATAGATATAATTGCCGTACCATTCAAAATGTTAAGTGCTTTTTTTATGACATTAATAGTTCCATTCTTTCAGATAGGACTTGTTGTCAGTAGGATGCTAATGTTGTTCTTTCAGGGATTTATAGACAAATATAATGAGGCATTCGCAACTAGGGTTGCAGCTTCCCCTGAAAATCCTATGGCAGCCCAAGCAGGTGCGATTGCAGAAGCGTCTGTCTATTGGATAGGGTCGATATTCATAGGGTTAGAAAATGCATTGTTGAAGGGCATGGTAGATATATTTTCTTATTTATTTCTTGGTTTTGTCCAATTTTTTGCCCAAATAGGATTAATTTCAAGTAGTGGGTTGACTAATTTTGTAAAGAATCTATCCGAAGTAAGAACCTCGTTAAAGACAACTATAGATTCAGGGACATCAGAACATCTTAAATCGTTGGGTGCAGTCGCAAAGGCTTATGGAGATAACCAACAAGCAGTAGCTAAGGTTATGGAAGACTCTTTTAAAAAGATAGAAGGGATAGGTTCCCAAACAGAGGCAAGTATGCAATCTATTTATGAGCAACAGGCAACAGACCAGACAGAAACACAAAAAAGAATAGAGCAAGAAGCAACAACTCCAACAATATTGGCATTTGGCAAATTGCAAGATTCTAGTGGAAAAACAGGCAGATCATTACAATCACTTGAAGATGAATGTGATAATATGAAGGTTCTTTTATCTGGTGGATATGGGGTAAACCACCATTTGGGCCGTTTAGCTGTGAATGCAGATAGTGCAGCTAATAAACTTTCTGCATTTAACTTTGCTATGGATACGGCAAAAGGGAAATTGGATTCTTTAAAGGAAATCGCACCACAACAACAAAATATAAATATATTGGGCATACAGGGGAATTTTGCATATAGGGGAGCACAATATACTGGAACGTGATAGTATGGGAGTAGCATTATTGACATCAAGTGATGGGACTACGGAATTATTCAATTTCTATCATGTTTCTAATATCAATACGTGGACTATAAAATCATCAGCAATAACTTTCCAGAATGTTCCATCATTAAGCAGACCTTTTGCTTTTGATGGAAAAACAAGAGAAGAAGAAATTTCATTTGAGTTTGTTTTATTGCCAACTACCTATTCTGCAGGTGATATAGGAACTGGAACATTTTTAGACCAATTAGCTGATCTGTTGTATGTCTATCGAAATCAAGGTGCTATAATAAAAGCTGGTGGTGTGACTTCACCAAATCCTTATCTAATCTTATACATAACATACCATTCAAATTCAGCAATAACTAATGGGCATACTTCAGCTAAAATTACTCCATCTATAGAAAGTGGATTTACAAATGCAGCTTCTGTCTATTATCTTCCATGTATCATAAAGGACATAGCTGTTTCTGAGATAGACATAATGCAAAGGAGAGTTAGATGTCGTATTACGGTTCAGCGGGTTTATCGGGTGGTTGCTTATGGATGAGCTTAGCGAAGTTATCAAACAATATGATGATCAAATCGCAGAATTAAGGCAACGGCTCAGGACTGTTACCTATGGTGAGGGAAAACAAATCAAGGAAGAGATAAAAATCCTGAAGATCCAGAGGGGTAATTTTGTTAGCCAACGAGACGAGATAATAATGGAGAATATTGCTAATAAGATAAAAAAAGTAACTGAGATGCAGAGGGAACAAGATGCAAAAAAGAAAGAAGAATTGGACGAGTTACTTACCATATAGTTTCTTGGTTATAGCTATGGTAGCAGTGGCTATACTCCTATGGCTACATTTCTTCCCGCAAGCATTTGTGCCACATCAGAATACAACTGAGGTAGGAACTCCTTATTTTTCTTATAAGTATATACGGCATAATATCCCAGCTAGATGTTTTATAGATATAGACCCCATGGAAAATTACACTGTAACCACAGTCTTGTTTACTGTAAGGATGCAGAATGGGACTGTTTTTACTTCGCAGCCAGGAACCAAAAATCCGTATGATAATAGTCAATGGTATTCTCCAAATTTTACCCCAGTAATAACTGATATAAATGCCGTAAGTCCTGGAGTAGACGAACGAGGACAAATTAATTGTTCTGTCTATGTGATTGATAGTGCCTATAACCGTTATAGCAGGAACACTTCTACTTATTTTGGCTATTCGCTTCAGTCCTCCTGTAATACCTCCGATGGTTGTTTGCTTAGTAGTGGGTTGGCTGGGGCTAGGGGATATTATTATTACGATAATATAACCCTTCCAGTAGGTCAGACTCTTAGCATCATAAACCCTGGAAATTATAACAAAGGTCGTGCATATTTTTATGCCAAGCAAATAGACTTTCTCGGAAGCATAACAAGGCAAACAGCATCTGGTGATGCCCCTGATCTTGGCATAGACGCTTATAACATTACCCTTGCAGCGATAACATTGAGTGGTAGTAATGGAGCTGCATGTGCTTTAGGATATGATGGTGGGAATGTATATATAGCAAATTTCTTTAGGTTAAATCTTAGTGGTGCCATTGCATTGAATGCAGGTTCTGGTGGAACTTGTGCTACTGGCGGTGATGCTGGTGGTGATGGTGGGACATCTGGTTCGTTGGCTATCGAAGGTTATTCCGGTACTGTTTATGCTGGAAATACCATAACCATAAATGGCGGAGCTGGAGGTGCGGGGGATTCTGATCCTGGTGGAAGTGGTAATGGGGGCTACGGTGGTTGGGCATATCCATGCTTAAGTATGAGCAATGTATTGTTTAACCATACGGCAGGAGCTATAAGTTGTGCTGCTGGAGCTGGTGGGGCTGGAGGTTCTGGTGGTTCTGGCGGAGCAGGCGGGGATGGGGGAAGCGGAAATGTCTATATACTTAGCTCTGCTGTGCATAATGCTAACACTATGGCGTTTACTGGGGGAGCAGGAGGAGCTGGTGGCACTACAGCTGGAAATGGAGGAAATGGTGCAGCTTTCGAATTCAGTGTATGTGATTCAAATGGTTATGCATGCTCACTTTTCCTAAACTCAAATACCATTACAATAACACACGGCAACGGTGGAAATGCTGCTGCTGGTGGTACTGGCGGTTGGGCATATTGCTTTAACGGCAATAGCTGCAATCAATCCATATACTTCCGTGGGAATGTCCGGTTGACTAGTACAATAACTTATACCGTCCCAACTTGTGGGTCTCCTACACCAGTAGGATGTGCTCCTGCAAGTAATGGTGGTTGGAGATATTACTTTAATAATGGCAATAACTTAACTGGAAATGCGTTTACAAATCTTGCTCCAGTAAGGACTGAGATGAGTTCTGTAAATCCAATATTTCCTATTCCAACAACTACTACTGTTTCATTTGGTGCTGGAATGATCCGTTATGCCAATATGAGCATAAATGTAACTGGAGATGCAAATGTAAGCACTTTTAACATATTTTTAAAACAACCAAATGGGATGTGGTCAAACTATTATACTACAAACCAATCATTAGATATGCACAGATTTGTTAATGGAACTTATACAGTTTATGAGTATGGATCTAGTGGTGTTGGATTGGCAACTACTCCGCAGATAGCAACAGCTAATGTTTCTTATATCCCTATGAACTTGACCTGCTCCATATCCCCAGCGCCTTCATTAAACTTAACTAGCAGGTACTTTAACATTACTTGCTATGTCAATTCTACAGTTGACAATAGGTCTGTTTATTATGCTGGGGTATGGAGCTTAATAAATGGTTCTGTATTCTCACTGACACAATCTAATACCAATGTCCCATATAAGAAAACAAATTCGTATTACTTCCCTGCAACAGCTCAATTCCCAGTAGTTGCATACTTTAATAAGACCGATTATGCTCCGATGGATTATTCTTTAGGAAACATCTCTATGTATCCCTTTTTAGTAGAATTGCCTTATGGGATAAATGACGTTAAGAGTTACTGTCTATTTCCAACAATGTATAATGTGAAGCCAGCAGGACAAACTTGGTATATGGGCATATTTAAGTTTGTTAATCTTTGGAATACATCAGTGAATATAAGCGGGACATTGAATGATACCTTGCCAGATCATATCACTCAATGGCTAATTGGGGATAGCTGTACAAATGTTACATTTTCATCATTAGCTTTGCCAGTGCCTGGATATATATTATATGGGATGGAAGGATATGTTGATAATGATACAGTTGAATATTTCAATGATACTATTGCCAATTTAACTGATGTACCAAATTATAGAATAAGTTCTTATAGTTTGGGTTGTGGTGGTTCTCCTGTCCTTAATATAACACGTGATTGGTCAGGGTTGTGGTATGCCAATCAGATATATCCAACTGGTGGGGATGGATTAGCATGTAGGTATACTACTAATACTTTCAATTTTACACAGAATTCATCTTTCTATGTTTGGGCAAAGGGACTATTCACTCTTAGGATCTATAATGCAACTGCTCCAAGTGAAAATTATACCATTTATAAAATGGATTCTGGACAATCTGCTATTTTTAATTCTAATACAAGTACCCAATGGGTATTTTGTGCATTAAATGGAAATGAGTCAATACCGGATTGGACTCTTTATAAGGTTGTATTGAATACGACCAGCACATCCCCAAGAAGAATATATTTCTATTCATATTCTGGACAGGTATATTCTGATAATTGTACTGCAGTATCAGGTTCTGGGGCTGGGATAAGTGGAGCAGAATATAGTAGTTGGTTCTCAAATATAACATTTGGCCCATCATGGGCAAAATCTAAAGGAGATCATGGTACTGGGGATTATTCTATTGCATTTACAGGTACAAACGGAACATATCTAGTAACTGATAACACTACTTCAGTCCAACAGACTCCTAATATGACTATCGCGATGTGGCTTTATCCTGCTGAATATGATTCTTTTATGACAGCGTCTGCTGGTCCATATTTGTATGCAAAGCCACTTCCTATTACAACTCCATTTGATACTGAATATTATGCTTATCTGAATAAGTCATATCATCTTAGGATTAGGTTCGGGTATGATAATGGTACTGCTAATACTACCTTTGTTTTTAACACTAACGAGATAATTAGCAAGTTTACATGGACACATCTAACCATAGTTAAAAAGACATCTGGCACTACTATGAATGTATCCTATTATATTAATGGTATCTATAAGAATAGCACTACTGTCTCAAATTATGTCTCTGATTATAAGAATACTCACCCGTTGATTATTGGTGGGCATAATGCTACTGTAGTTGGTAGCTTTGGGTTTATAACGCAGTCATATTCTGGTCTTATGGATGAGTTTGTTATATCTCCGACAGCATTAACAGCAAACCAAATATGGAATCTTTATGATAGTGGCATCCAACCAGATGGATTAGTTGGGTATTGGAGAATGAATGAAGGAAACGGGACAATAGTTGCTGATTCAACTGGGCATAATGATTTAACTAAAGGAGCTGCGGTCAATTGGAGTGATGTGTATAAGGATGGGAGTGCACTTAAGTTTCCTGGTGTAAGTGTTTCAGGATGTTCTGCATATCTTAGTGGCAGCAATGCTATAAATTTAACAGAGCCACCTAATAACATGACAATTTCAGCATGGGTGTATAGGACTGGGAATCATGGAACAGGAGTTGGATATATAGTTGTTAAGAGGCTGGGTCTTTCACCTTTTTATAGTTATTATCTCAGATATAACGATCCAAATTCTATTGCTTTTGCCATGCGTGGAGTTGATAATGTTTCTTATATTAAAACATATACAGATGCAAGTGCTCTCCCACTTGATACTTGGGTTCATATTACTGCAGTATATAACGGTTCTGATCTTAGGATATATAGAAACGGTATTGATGTTGGAACTCCAGCTACGGCAAATGTAGATATACAATATAGTGATACTGGAAATTCTTTTGATATTGGTTGTTTCTTTCATGTTACAAGTGGTTTTAATGGAACTATAGATGATGTTAGGTTATATAATACTTCATTAACTGCGGCTCAAGTTTATAGTCTCTACAATTCAACTACCTCCTATAATTATCAGCCAGTATTATGTGGGATCAATGCTTATGATGGAACTCAAAACTCTTCAAACTTCTCTAAATTTGTCTGGCTGTATACTAACTGCACTAATGCAACTGTAGATGGGACATCAGTAACCCATTATGACAGCTATATTTGGAATTCTACAGGTGGATAAATGCCATTATACACATCTCCTGAAGAAATAACTGTATTTGGCTGGTCTGCTTATAAGATCCAGATTGGAAACGTAGTTCTTGATAGCGTTATTAACTTAGACTGCCGTAGGACTAACAACAAAACAATAGGTGATTGTTCTATTACATGTGTTGATGATTATGGGGATATTTATGATTCTCTGGAATATTTGGATGAGATAGAGATATACATCCAAGATCCAGATAATTTTTACGTTCCAAATAAGGTATGGGGAGGTTGGCTTGAAACCAGGACTTATCAACAGGGTAATGAGCATCTAATCAGTATAACTGGAAAGGAATATTCAAATGCCTTATATGATAAGATGTATACCCACAACTATTCAAGCTTAACTGATATAGGGCAGATCTGTAAGGATATAGTTGATGATAGTGGGTTATTACAAAGTACCTTAATATCAACTACGTTAGGTAAGTCAGTAACATTAGATTTCGATAGAGAAACGCATTGGGATGCATTGCAAAAAACAGTACAGCCTGTTGGTTACGAATTTGGGAGTACCCTAAACCAAGAAGTCTATGTCAGAGCTTTATTAGATGCTCCAATATCTGCTGATGATATAGTCTTGGGCACTAATGCCATTGTTGTAGGTCAAGATGCTATAGGTGCAAATGTTACTACAGAAGTTACGGTGCAGGGTGTTAATACTGCAACTTCTTCAACAATATCAGATTCTGATTATGAGTTAATGTATGGAAGAAAAAGGCAACTATTCCAAGTTAATCCAGAGGCAAATGACACTAATACTACTTTAGATCAGGCAACTACTATTCTTAATGCACAAAAAGAGCAGATAAAACGATATAGGGTAGATACTACATTCCTACCATATACTGAGCCAAATGATCTAATTTCAGTAAGCATAACAGGAACTGAGTTATCTTCTGACTATAAGGTAATGGAAATCTCGCACAGGATACAGCAAAGTTCAAAGATAACTTCCTCAGTTGTACTGAACCACATGGGATTAGAGCAGAATGATATCCTTAGGAATTTGAGCAAGAGTTATTATACTTCGGAGAAGAAAGTATGGGCATAAAAAAGATCTTTAATTTGAATCCGATAGTTTGGTTAATCCAGTGCCAACTAAAACGCATAGAAGTCCAACACCCTTCGATTAAACCACCACAAGTGCCCTATAAAGAGGAATATTGGGTTAAGAGCCCTGAACACACGCTTAAGGATGGATATGCAAATTGTGTCAATAAAGCCATTTTAAACTATTCTTGTCTTGCAGACGCTTACAAGAACGATTTCATAGGTATAAACTATTTCCAACCTAATGGTGTTTATCATTCTGAATTTGCTATGTACAAGGATGAGAAGATGTTGGAAATTATAGATATTGACCATGAGATTGAAGTCGTTGATTTTGTTGGTTTGTTCATAACTAAAGAGGGGATCTATCATGTCTTTTGATTTGGTTGCTAGTATAAAGAAGTTGTTGGGGTGTAAAGAAGCAGCATTGGAAAACGATCTTGATCTTTGTCTTGGACGAGAACAAAGTTACTTTGCACGATTGAAAGCAGCAGATGCCATGTTCTATAACTTACAGAAATCAGAGCAAGAAAAGCTCACTAAAATAAGTAGTTTGGAAGATGCTGTAACAGATTTGCAGGCGGAATTAGCTGAAAATAATATTAGGTATGCCGATACCATAAGGAATAAGAATGAGACAATAGAGTCATTAAAGACATCATTAGCTATGCAGGGTGAAATAGTTACTATATGCCCTGAATGGTTAGACGAAACAAAGTCAGCTTATAAGCCTTGGATACAGATAGGTGGCACATCAGAAGGATATTCGATGCAGAATCCAAGACACATATACACACAATCAAGTTATCTTAATGACTCGTTGAATGTTTACGAGAATCGCAAGCTATCGAAATATGAGAAACTTATGAAAGCATGGTATTTTGTGATAGATGCAGGAACATATCAAGCGGATAATCCAGATAATTGGCTTCCGCATATAGTTTCTTTGTTACGAAAGAAGTTTGATTGTATAGCTAATTATGAAGAGATTTATACGAAAGATGGAATTAAACAAGTGGCAAATCTTAAATTAGGAGATGAAGTATTATCCTATGATTTTGATTCTAAATTATTTTGTTATAAACCAATAGTTAATATATGGGAAAAGGGTATATTAAAGACAAAACGAGTTCATTTTAGAAATGGGCAATATATTGATATTACTGAAGATCATCCGTTGTGGATTCGAGTTACACAGAAAGAATCACGATATGAAAAAATTGCATTGAAAGATGTTGATCTGGGCAGATGGTGGAAAAGAAAAGTACCAACAGCAAAAAACATTCCTTATCAGGAAGTTGATATTCCAGAATTAAAAGAAGAATTATGTTTTGTTATTGGTCATTTTCTAGCAGAAGGATCTATTAATGGATCTAATGTTGAAACTTCTGGATATGATATAATAGAAGAAATAATCCCAGTTTTAGAAAGAGAAGGCATCCCATTCTCAGAAAGAATAAATAATAGTGGAGTTCCGATCATCAATTTTCTAAAATCTTGGTTTAAAGAATTATTGTTTGAATTTAAAGGAGTCGCAAGTATGAGTTTTTCTGGTCATATCCCACAGAAATACCTAAATTTACCTAAGAATAAACTGCAAAAAATATTAGATGGGTATTATCTAGGAGATGGGACTAAAAATTGTGGTAAGAATCAATATAACAAAGAATATGTACTTTCTACAAGTTCTGAACAATTGGCTAAGGATTTACAAGTTATAGCATTAAGATTGGGATTTAGTTTCCATACATGGAAACAAGAAGACCATAAAGGAGTCGGAAGGCATCCTATTTGGAGATTAACTTACAATTCAAAGAGCCATTTTCTTACTGATTATGGGTATAATGACATTAGTGAGGTCTCGATTTCATATATTGAAGATTTAGAAGAAACTGAATTTAGAGATTTTGAAGTGGCACATACACATACATTTGTATTCAGAAATGGTATTATATCTCATCAATGTGAGGACGGAACGATCATCTTTGTAGATTCATGTAGAGCATTGGGGGTTCCTGCTAATGAAATATTCAATTCAGTTGGCCCGACTAACTTCGGATATCATTCCTATCCAGTCGTATGGCTATCCCAGGATGACGTCAAGGGAACTAAGTTGGAAGGTAAGGGAGATGCTTGGTATATCTTTGAAACAACCCTTGATTATCACCCTGATGCCCCTTTAAAGCTCCAAGGATCGAAATATTGGGTAGATAACATGGCTAACTGGAAATATGCTGGTCAGGTAAAAAAGGAGTTTAAGGTTATTTTTAACGGTTTAATGACAAATGCAGGGGAAGATGCTAAGGTATATGATAGTAAAAAGAAGCGTAATGCTATTAACAAATACTGGAAGGGGATAAAATGACTGACTTCTTAACTTTCTTAAAACCAAAAGTAGGGGTTATGTTACCATCAGAGATGGATGGATTCTTAACTTCCCAGGGTTGTCTTGTTGTTAAGTTTGATACTTACTTGAGCAACCCATCTCAAATCATCCTTAAGCAGAATAACCCTGAAGATTTCAAGGATTTTATTATCAAGTACAAACAAGGATATAATCCTGTATTTGTCTTTAAGAGAGCTGTAGGTAATAACAGATTTGAGTATTCGATCCTTAACAATTTTGTTGGGATACAAACAATAGTATAGAGGTGTAGATATGCAAGACGTTGTAGTTGGTATGTTATTAGGAGCTGCTTCTGGTTTAGCAGTAGCTGTTGCCGGTTATTTCAAGAATATGAAGATGACTAAAGAAGTATTTGATGTTAAGAAGTTTGGGCTTACTTTAGTTGTTGGCCTAGCTTCAGGAGCAGTAATCTCAATGGGAGTAGGGAATGAAGATATGTTACTCCAATTCATAGCAGTGGCTGGGCTTGGGTCGGTAGCAGAGGATACAGCAAAAGGAGTATTTCGGTTCTTATCAGCTAAATAATGGCTTAGTTTGGAGAGCTAAGCTTGGTTGGTTGGTGCCAATGAAGGACAAACCAGAGGCATCAAAACAATATTATAGTTATAAACACCCCATACTTCAACTAATATTTTTCAAGAAAGAAAAAAACAATGCATATATAAATTCTTATGGTTATTATATTTCTTATTAAGAAATATAAGAGGTATAAGAATGGAAAGTGGTCTTAATAAGAAAGTGCGGTCGATGTTAATATCGGAACTGTGCTGGGGGCGTATAAAAACATTAGCAGCTATTAAAAATTTGACAAAAGACGAACTTATGACTGAAATTATTAATTATTATTGGGATAAAAATATTGAGTTAATCTCATCAAAATTTGAAATTACTGCAAAATATGTCATGACTATACCTGATCCTGAACTTGACATACTTATAGCAAAAATTAATTCCATAAATCCACAAACTATTAATAGTATAGAAATATGGGCTAAAGAACTAAACAAATATAAAGATAAAAATCTACCTAAAGAACAAAGGGATAGACTGATAATTCTTTGTACTAACCTGACAAATTTAGCAAGAAAGTACTATGAGGATAATAAAAAACAGAGGTGAAAATATGCTATATAAAGATGCAAGACAAAAAACATTAATAATGGATAATTTTAAATGTAGAATTTGCGAAGACCAAACTAACGTAGTTGTTCATCATATCATTCCTCGTGATATCGCTCCAGACTTATTATACGAATCGTGGAATCTAATAACTCTTTGTAGAAAACATCACAATGAAATACATAAAAAATTATTTGATATTGGAATTGATTTTGATACACTTTCCCAACCAAAAAAACCAAGTGATGGAAAAGACAATGATACATCCAATCTGATAGGTAGATTTGATATAGATAAATTAGAAGTTATAAGAGAATTAAGATGATATTCCATATAGTTCAATGTCCAAAATGCACCCAAATACAAATTACCAGTTCAAATAATAATTTATTATGTAAATACTGTAATCGTTCAACTTTATTAGATAAGGTAAAAAAAGAAGGTTGCTTCTATACTTCAATATCCAATCCATTGGTGGCATCCCAAATATGCCAAAAAATAAAAATGAATTTCAAAGGAAAATTAAAAATAAAAAAATCTGAGAATATAAGGCGAATATAATGAAAATTATAGAAACGTTTGATGCTGATTCAAATAAAATTAAAAAATATACCATTGATATGTTAGAATGCAACTGCGGTTCAAAATATTCTTCTATATTAAAACAATGTCCTAATTGTAAGAGGTGATTATTTGAGATCTGAAGAAGCTAAGAAGAAACAATCTGAATCTATGAAAGCGGCATGGGCTAAGAAAAAGACTACTAAGAAAGATATACTATCTATTGTAAAAAAACTCATAGCAGGGTAGTCGTATGTGTCGTTTGCTAATTAAATGCAAATATTGCCAACATACTATGTCAGAATGGGAAATACCTGAATGTTATAGAACTTATAAGCATTCTAACTATGAAGTTCTGATTGGTTATTGCAGTATAAGATGTGCTGAACATGAGACTTTGTGATTCGTGTGGTAAGCCGCGGGAATGGGGATATCGATTGTGTGCATGGTGTTGGATAACGGATATTGAGAAAATGAGGAACCAAGGCATGACGTTTGCCCAAATACGGAGGAATATGTAAATGCATTTCTTATTTGTTAGGTTTTTTCATATTACATGTCATTGGTTGAATATTGACAACATTTCACAACAAAACCCTGTTAAGTTCAATTCTCATGTGCTTAGAGATAGTATTAACACTTGTACCCAATCTCTCAGCAAGTTCCTTATAAGTTAATCTACGACCTTCTTGTTCATTAAGCCGTTTTATTTTTAGTATTAGGTTGTTATGTATGTTCTCCCAAATCTGTTTATTACTTCGTATTTGTACCCCACTGGCTTTGAGTTTCTTAGTAATTGTTGGAATACTAACACCTACTTCATTCGATATCCTATTCAGACTCATTCCTTGATTATACATAGCTATGACTGAAGCCATGTTCATATAACCACCGTAATCTATTAAGTATAAACATGTTTATAAATACTCATAATACAAAGGTTTATAAATAGTACGGTACAATAGTTATAAGTATATGAGGTGTGTATGTATGGAAAAGATATTGAAGGCTATAAGATTGTTGGAATGTATAAGTAAAGTAAATTTCGTTATGCCAAACTACCGCGACAGGATAACCTGGGCAATAACAAAGGTAGTATAATGGAAGCAGACGAATTTGTAGAATACGACCTTGACCGTAAGGACGGTAATCTCTGCCTTGTTTTTGATGTTAAGAACGCAGGTCTATGCGGTACTGACTATAGGGGTGCATACTTTGAGATATCTGGTCAAGCACAAGTCCTCCTGTCAAGAGATGAGGCAATACGATTATTCGAAGTATTGAGGAAATATATAGGTGAATGATAATGCTCCCATTGGCAATATCTGGGCAACTATACACTTGCAAATTCTTAGATAAGACTACTGTAGAAATAACTAGGCGTGGCGGAAAATCCTATAGAGTAGACATAGAAAATAATAGTTGTAGTTGCCCAGATTATACCTTTAGGAATGCATATAGTGGTAATGGGTATATATGTAAGCATTTATCATTTGTGAGGGATATACTATGAAAGGTACAATAAGTTTAATCAGAAAAAGAGAAGTAAAGACAAGGAAAGGACAGACGTCAGTCTGGGATATTACAGTTGATGGGAAAACCTATTCAACATTCAAGGACTGTAAAGATTATAACGCAGATGACCTAGTAGAATTCGAATACGAACAAGTCGGTCAATACCTGAATATAACCTCAATTTCAAAACCAAAAAAAGAAGTAATCCAACATAATAATAGGGATATCCAGATAATCAGGCAGAATGTCCTAAACAGGGCAGTAGAACTATACATAGCATCAGGCAGGAATGGAGAAATAGACCTAAAACCAGATGATTCACTAGCCAAAATCAAGTATCTAGCTGAAGAACTTGAAAAATGGGTATTAAGATGATCCAGACCAGCCTTAATAAGGAATTAGTAGAATATAACGGAGGTGTAATTAAATGAAAAAATTAATATTTGTTATAATAGGTTTAATGGTATTATTTGGTTGTACGACAACTACAAACGAAACTCCAGAATGCCCAAGATGTTCTAACACAACCTCTAATATAACATTAGAGAAGACCAGTTATGTTTGCTGGGATAACTCTACTGTGGACTCTAGGGCATTATGCACCAGCCAACCAGAAAGAATAATAGAAAGAACTAGGGATGTATATATAAACACTACAAAATATGTCTGTTCAAATGGAGTGGTAGTTAATAATGTCACTACTTGTCCAACTCCAAACGCTCTTTCAATTAACCAAACATTCAGTGGTACCAGTGCAGATGTCACAGACCAATTCTATCTGGGATCGGGTCTGATAATAATTAATGGGGAATACGAAGGAACTAGCAATTTTATAGTTAAGCTGCTAGATGATGATGGGAATATGGATTCTCTTGTCTTCAACGAGATTGGGGACTATACTGGGAGAAAGGCAGTCAGAGTAACAAAGGGCGGATATTATCGTTTAGGTATTGAAGGTATAGTTGGTTGGAGTGGTGTTGGGGGGGATTGGACATTAACAATAGAAAAATAGATTGAGGTGACTGAAAATGAAAGGAAATATAGTTAAATTGGTTATGAAAGGATTTGCAGCGTGTTACTTTGCTGTAGTGTGTTTGATCTCCACAGTGCAAGTAATCCTAGCAAGGACATTCTTGGAGATTGGAACGTACCTTCCATTAGCTTTGCTATTTTCTGCGTTCTTTCTGTTTACAATCATCTGGATGCTGGATGATTTTAATGGAAAGTGAAGGAAGTTGGTGGGTTGGTACATACACACCAAAAGAAGTATGCCATCTCACCAACCTTCAAAGGTTGGATTTATGATCTGCCCCAAATGCAAGAAAGAGGTAACCGTTGTCTATCGTACAGTTAGAATGGGTTGTAGACACAGACTCAAGATAAAGAAATTAATCTACCGTCATGCAAGAAATTACAATTCAAGAAACGGAAATAGCTGTACCTACAAGATTGTACCGGATTACACTATCGATGAAATAATAGAAAGGGGGTAAGTAAATGAAATATCGAAAAACAAACGATCCTAAGAAGATGATGACAGCAAAGGAGCTGTATGATGCAAGAGATGATTATGAAAGTATTTATGAGTTTTTTCCTTGCAGAAGTGCTACCTACATAGAATACGAAGCCAGAGCAACAGAGGCTTTTATCTGGACTGAGAATAACCCAAAAAGGATAAAAGTTTATTTGCCCCCTGAAGATGGTTGGTATTTAGTTGACGAGCATGGAATCCCTAATGGAGAAAAAAGCAACAGAGATAATCCAAATACTCTCTATTTATATCGTCATCAAGATCGAAGTTTCAGTGGTCCTCTTGGTCGCGGCTACGACTGGTTCGTCGACGGCGGGAGGCGCGGCGTCTTCGCTAGGGGCGACTGGTCCATTGATTTCGGGGTGGAAAAGATTAAAGATTCAATCCCAAAATCTGTCCTGCTGAAATGGATTGATTATCGTCAAAGACAAGCCCGTTCACTTCGTGACCATGCTAATGTTGACCTTGCACAGGAAGAACGAGAAAATCAGGAGTTTTTCAAAAAATTCATGGAGGAGTGGATATAATGCTTGAAAAATTAAACGAAGAACAGGAAAAACAAATTGAAATAATCAGAAATAAATGGATAGATAGAGCACTTAATAGCAATGGTGAATACAACGAAAAAAATCTTAAAGATGGGATAGATTGGTTATATTCATTGGTAAACCTACCACCACCAAAATTCAAGATAATAGTAAATAGTCCACTAGCTGCTCAATTCGCATTTAATTTTATTACTGAAATTTTTAAAATTTTGAAAGATAAAGAATTAAAAGTCAATGATCAAATCAATGATCAAGTCACGAGTCAAGTCAGGAATCAAATCTGGGATCAAGTCAATAATCAAATCTGGAATCAAGTCAATGATCAAATCAGGAATCAAGTCTGGGATCAAGTCAATAATCAAATCTGGAATCAAGTCAGAGATCAAATCAATGATCAAGTCTGGAATCAGATCAGAGATCAAATCAATGATCAAATCTGGAATCAAGTCAGTGATCAAGTCAGTGATCAAGTCGATAATCAAGTCAATAATCAGATCAGAGATCAAATCAATAATAAAATCAATAATCAAATCTGGAGTCAAGTCTGGGATCAAGTCAATAGTCAAGTCAATAGTCAAGTCAATAATCAAGTCAATAATCAAATCAATGATCAAGTCTGGAATCAAGTCGGGGATCAAGTCTGGAATCAAATCTGGAATCAAGTCAATGATCAAATCAATGATCAAGTCACGAGTCAAGTCAGGAATCAAATCTGGGATCAAGTCAGGAACCAAG
>Ga0233421_10000118_pt1 | contig 41904 bp, 35 predicted proteins | sample Watercolumn_Mata_3_FD_182725 | JGI IMG/M metagenome (GOLD analysis project Ga0233421, IMG submission 182725) | Freshwater microbial communities from Lake Matano, South Sulawesi, Indonesia - Watercolumn_Matano_2014_107_MG | ecosystem: Environmental > Aquatic > Freshwater > Lake | place... | reverse complement strand
GGGGAGGGGGTTTGGGGGAGGGGGTAAGGGCCCACTGGCCCTTAGCCCCCTCCCCCAAATCCTATCCCCTCAATACCCCATCAGGCCGCAGCAGCGGGTGCAGACGGGCATCAGGCCGTCCGCGGCCAGGCTGCGGCGGAATTTTTTGTAGGCTTCCGAGTTCCACAGCTCGGTGATGGTTTTATCTTTGATGTTGCCCACCACGTAATCGTGGTAATCCCGGCAGGGCGACATATCGCCGTTGCTGTTGATTTCCACCATCTGGTAAATGGAGAGGCAGCGGTCGTAGCCGAACTTGGCCCGGTGGTCGGTATAATAAGTCCGGAGATTGTCTTCACCATAGATGGGGGGAATGAGGGTGACCGGCGGGGCGGACCAGGAACGGGAACGTTGGTGCACTTCCTCTATCTGCCGGTTCAACTCCCGGTAGTCGTCCACTTGCCAGTCGCCCACCCAACCCCAGGGACGGGTGGGGATAAACCCAAAGCGCCGGTGGAAATCATCACCGTGAGCCGTGGCGTTCTTCCGGTCGATCCACCAGGCCAGGTAAAAGACAAACAGATCCACCTTATCCCGGAAGGCTTCGTAGATCTCCACCAGATGCCGATAGTTTTCCTTGGAAATGGTGGTTAAGGAAGCGATAAGGGGCAGGCCGGAGTTGTTTGCTTGCCGCATCCGGCGCACCGCAGCCAACCCGGCCTGGATATCCGCGAAATTGTCCGCGCCGCCCACGCCCGGACGGGCCAGATTGTGGATGGCCGCGGTGGGGCCGTCAATGGAGACCTGCATCAAAAACAGGGGCGCTTTAACCAGGCGTTCGGCGAACCCGGCAGTGCGGGTGCCGTTGGTGGCGATGGAGGTGGGCAGCCGCAGTTTGGCCGCGGTGTCGATGACCTCCAGCGTCCCTTCGTAAAGCATGGGTTCGCCGCCCCAGAGATACAGCTCGGGCCGGTGGCCGTGGCGCACCAGGTCGTGCAGCACTTCCAGGTAGCGGTCAACCGGGACTTCCCGCTGTTTAAATTCCTTGAGATTCTGGCCCTTGAGAAACCCCCGGTCCCCCCATTGACCGCAGGTATGGCAGCGGAGATTGCAAAGATCGGTGATCCGGAGGCTCACCTTGCGGATGCGCCGGGCCCGGCCATCCTCGAAGGGGGGGTAAAAGCGATTAAACAGCCATTTTTCCCCCTGCATGGCTGCCAGCTTGGAATATATCCAGGGGTGGCGGGCCAGGCGGCGCATGCTTTTCAGCACCACCCCCAGGGCCACCCGGCTATGGGTTCCCATCAGACTCCCTGGTTTTTTAGTTCAAAGTTCAAGGTTCAAAGTTCAATGTCAAGATTACCAAATTTTATATTATACTCCACAGAACCTAATATCCAAGCAATCTTCGGAGAATAACCTTGACAAGCCGCAGCCACCAGGGGAAAAGATAGTGGTTAGTGTCCAGTTATCAGTAATTGGATTTTTGCAAACTTTCCTTAATACTGATCACTGATCACTGACTACTGGCAACTGGCAACTGACTACTGACTACTAACATGCAAGCACTGGTCTACACCCGCTCCGTTCCCCGGTACCTGCTGGCCCGGCTGTGGTACAGCCTGCGGCCCCGGTGGTTTTGGCCGGGATTGGCCCCTTTAAGGCTGCGGGAAATCTCCCTTAAACCGCCCGGACCGGAATGGGTCATTCTGAAAAATAGACTCTGCGGCATCTGCGGCTCGGACTTGCGTCTGCTCAAAGGGGTGGAGTCCCTGCTCCTGGAGCCTTATGCCTCCTTCCCCGCGGTGTTGGGCCATGAGGTGGTGGCGGAGGTGGCTGAGGCTCCCCCGGATTCGGAATGGCGGAGCGGCGAACGGGTGGTGGTGGAGCCGGTGCTGCCTTGCGAGACCCGGGAACTGCCGCCTTGCCGGTTCTGCGCCCGGGGGGAATATAACCTTTGTGAGAATTTTACCTCCGGAGGGTTGTCAGCCGGGGCTATTATCGGTTTTCACCACGACGCGGGCGGCGGCATGGGGGAATACATGGCCGCGCACCCCAGCCGGCTGGTGCGGCTGCCGGAAGATATGCCGGATGAGGCCGCGGCCCTGGTGGATTCCCTGGCTTCAGCCTTGCAGCCGGTCCTGGATAATTTCCCCCAGCCGGGAGATACGGTGGTGGTATACGGCGCGGGGATCATCGGCCAGCAACTGATCCGCCTCTTTCCGGCCCTGGAAACCGGCGCGCAGGTGGTGGCCGTGGCCCGCTATCCCTTCCAGGAAGACCTGGCCCGGGCCGGGGGCGCGGAAACGGTGTTGATTGAACCCACCCGGGAAGAGCTGGGCGCGGCGGTGGGGGCCCGGCTAATGCCTACGGTCCTGGGGGGCGGCAACCTGGAAGGCGGCGCGGACTTCTTTTTCGACTGCGTGGGGTCCAGCAGTTCCATGCAGGAGGGCCTGCTGGCGCTTAAGGGCCGGGGCACTTATGTCATGGTGGGCACCGCGGGCACCATGGATAAGGTGGACCTCTCCAGCCTCTGGTTCCGGGAGCTCAAAATCACCGGCTCTTCCATGTTCGCGTACGGCCAACTGCGGGGGCAAAAGGTGCGCACCTACGAACTGGCGGTGGAACTGCTGGCCCGGGGGGACTATCCCCGGGAGGGGCTGCTGTCTCATACTTTTCCCCTGCGGGAATACCGCCAGGCCTTCCAGACGGCCTTCAACAAGCGCCGCTTCGAAAGCGTCAAGGTGGCTGTTGATTTAAGATAAAATAATTCACCACAAAGACACGAAGGACACAAAGAGACACAAAGAATTAATTTTGTAGGCGGGGGACCCGCCTACAAAATAATATACTTGGTGATCCTTTGTGTCTTTGTGCCTTAGTGGTAAGGTTTTTAATGAAGCTGGTTATCAGCATCGACGTGGAGGAAGAGGGCCTTTTTTCCGGGGAATACGCGCGCACGCCCCTGGGGGTGAGCAATGTTGCCCAATTGCAGCGCCTGGAGTTCATCCCCCGGGAATTCGGCGTTCCTCTGACCCTGCTGGCCACCTACCACGTGGCCCGGGACCCTGCGGCCCGGGAGGTCCTGAAGTATTGGCGGGACCGCTACGGCGCGGAGATCGGCGCGCATCTCCATCCCTGGAACACCCCTCCATTTATAGACCTGCCCGACCAAGAGCCGGTGCGATTGGGGAAGATTCCTTTGCCGGTTTTACGGGAAAAGCTGGTTAATCTGGTATCTGCGATTCAAAAGGGATTGGGGGTGACGCCCCGGTCCTTCCGCATGGGCCGGTTTGACTGGGGGCCGCAGCTCGAATCACTCTTGCCGGAGATGGGCTTTCAGGTGGACAGCAGCATGGTGCCCCTGACCCAAAAAGTGGGAGGGCCGGATTATTTTCTGGCTTCAAGCGACCCTTTTTGGTTACCGGAGGAGGCCGCGATAGGGACGCTGCTTGAAGTCCCGGTGACCATGGCGCCGCTGTGTCCCGCAACAGCCCGGTTGATTTACCGTATTTCCTCGGTCTTGCCCCAGGTCTGGGGAGAACGTTTGCGGGACTGGTCGCACTTTGTGCTGGCCGCGGGCATTCACCCCGTGTGGTTTCCGCTCCCTTCCATGCGTCTGGCCGCGCACCTGCACCGGAGAAGGGAAGGGCGGGTGCTCAACCTGTTCCTCCATTCCACGGAACTGGCCCCCGGCGGCAACCCCGAAGTCCCCACGGAGGCCGCGGTGGATAAGCTGGTGAGCAAAATCCGCGCATTCCTGACCTGGCTGCAAAAAACCGGGCCGGTGCAGGGGGTGACTCTTTCGGAGCTTTACGAGATGGAAGGGCTTTCGTAGAGTGCGTTCCACGCACCATTAAGCTAATCAAAAATCAGCGTGCATCGGCGTTAATCGGCGGTTAAATATTAACCGCGGATGCACGCCGATATACGCCGATAAATAAAACTGAAAACTGTATAAACCCATGCCTTCTTCGTTTAAAACCAAACTCAATCTGCCGGTGGATTCCCGAGCGCTACCGCTGGCCCGGGATTTTGTGCGGGGCTTGGCGCTCATCGCCGGACTGCCGGAGGAGCAGGCGGAAGCCCTGGCGCTGGCGGTGCAGGAGGTCTGCAAAAATTCCCTCGAGAACGCTTTTGAGGGTGAGGAGGACGCGGTACTGAAGTTGGTGGGAGAGGTGACGCCTGCGGCCTTGACCTTATCGCTGCATGACCGGGGTCTGCCTTTTTACCAGAGCCGGGAGCCGGACGCGGCCGGCGCGGAACAGGAAAGTGCGGATGCAACCTGTCTTGCCTGCCGGGGATTGGCCTCTCTGCAACAATATGTGGACGAGGTGCAGTGGATCTACCATGGGGTGGAAGGCAATGAATTGCGCCTTACCAAAGATTTGGCCGGGATCTGCCGCCTGCCTGCCCCGGAGCCGGAGACGCCCGGTCCGCGGATAGAGGCGGTTCCGGCCGCGGCCCCCGGCGTCTACACCATCCGGCTGCTGCAACCCGGTGACGGCATCCACCTGGCGCAGTTGATGTACCGGGTCTACGGCTATAGCTATACCAACGAAGATTTTTATTATCCCGAGCGGCTGGAACACGACGTGGCCGAGGGATGGCACGTCGGGGTGGTGGCCGTGGACGACGACGGCAATATTGTTGGCCATGCGGGGGTGGAAAGGCCGGACCTGGGCCCCCTGGCGGAGCTGGGCCAACTCGCAGTGGCCCCCGCCCACCGGGGCCAGGGGTTGCGCCAACTCATGGGCGACCGCCTCCAGGAAGAGATTACGAAGTTGGGGCTCATCGGCCTGTTCGGGGAGGCGGTCACCATCCACACCATCAGCCAGGAGGGCAGCGACAGCCGGGGCCTCCGCCCCTCCGGCATCAAGCTCCTGGATTGGCAGGCGCATTTTAAAACGCTCCGCGACTGGCGGCCCTCTTCCAGCCAATGGGAGAAGGAGGCCGAACCGGGACTACAGCGGGAAACCATGGTTTTTTATTTCAAATATCTAACTCCGCCCGGCCGGATAGCCATCTGCGCGCCCTCCCGGCACCGGGAGATGCTGCGGAAGATCTATGAGAATATGGGGGTGGACCTTCATTTTCTGGAGCCCAGCGGTCCCATCGGTCCCGGGGAGTTGCAGGTGCATTATGACCAGGCCACTGGCGTGGGCAGCATCCGGGTAAACCGCATCGGCATCGACACCCTGCCGGAGATTTATCAGGCCCGGCGCGACCTCTGCGACATGGTGGGAGCGAAGGTGGTGGGGCTTTTCCTGCCCCTGGCCCAGGGAGGAACGGCCTATCTGTGCGAGGCCGCGGAAGGAGACGGCTTCTTTTTCTCCGGCGTCCACCCGCATTTTGCCGCGGACGGAGATTTCCTGCGTCTTCAGTACCTCAACACTGCCCTTGACCCGGCGCGTATCCACCTTTCCTCGTCTTTTGCCAAGGAATTGCTGGATTATGTGCTTCGGGAAAAGGAGAGGGTGGGGGGATAAAACAGCTATCAGCTTTCAGCGGTCAGCTTGCAGCGAAAATAAAGAGTTAAAAGCTTGAATTAAAAAGGTTGGATTGCCGCAATCATGCAGACGACGGCTTTTTAGCTGATCGCTGACTTCTGAAAGCTGACAGCTTCTACTGCGGTGCCAGCTTATGCTCCGAATAATAAGGTAAGTCCAGCAACCCCCGGCCCTTGGGGGAAAAGATGCGGTATTGGCCCCAACCTCTTTTTTGCATAAAGAACTTCAGGGTAGTGGCCAGCACCCCCAGGCCGTATTTGACGCTGCGGGGAAAGTTGATGGAGGAGGCTTCGGCGAAATAGCGGGTGGGACAAGAGACTTCGCCCAGCTTGAAGCCGAAATAAATGGTCTGGGCCAGCATTTCGTTGTCAAAGACGAAATCGTCGGAATTTTCCCAGAGGGGCAGGGTCTCCAGCACCCGGCGGGAGAAGGCCCGGAAACCGGTGTGGTATTCCGAGAGTTTGGCCCCCATAAAAAGATTCTGGAACGCGGTGAGCAGGCGGTTGGCGATATATTTGTAGATGGGCATGCCGCCCTGGGGGGCCTTGCCGCCCAGGATGCGGGAGCCGATGGCCGCATCGTATTCGCCGCTGGCCACCAGCCCGGCCAGGGCCGGGATGATCTTGGGGGAGTATTGATAATCGGGGTGAAGCATGACCACGATGTCCGCGCCCAGTTTCAAGGCTTCGGTGTAGCAGGTCTTCTGGTTGCGGCCATAGCCCATATTGCGTTCATGCAAAAAACAGCGGATGTCCAAACGCCGGGCCACTTCCAGGGTCTCGTCGTGGGACGCGTCGTCCACCAAGAGGACTTCGTCCACCACGTCAAAGGGAATGTCTTGAAAGGTGCGTTCCAGGGTGCGGGCGGCGTTATACGCGGGCATGACCACCAGCACTTTCTTTCCGGCCAACAATTTCTTTTCCCCTCTTCTTCCCTCTGGTATAGTAGCAAAGGGAAATTTACAGGAGTTGCCGGGAAAAAGCAAGGCATCCGATTTCCAGGCTTTGGTCGGCTTGACTTATAGTTGAGCTAGCAAATTATCATCATTTGCGTCTATATAAGCAGGAAAGCTTCTTAACCCCCGGGCAACAATCCGGAAAAAATTAAGATAATTTAATTAGTATAGCTTCTTAAGCCGATAAGCCGATAATGGGCATAATCCCTCGATAACATATATGAACACGGCGTTAACCAATCCCCGGGGTTTTTATCTGGGTGGGGTGGCCTTGCTCTTTCTGGCGCTGCCGGTGGCCCTGTTTTGGCGTCCCGGCCTCTTTTTTTTCATCGAGGATGACTGGGCGATTCTCTCGCAAATGGTGAGCCATCCTTTCCGACAGTTCCTGGCCATGCCGGACGGCGAGGTCTGGATGCCTCTGTCCCGGGCGGTTTATTATGTCTTGACCCGCTCCTTCGGGGAGAATTACGATATCCTGCTGTTAATAAACTGTCTGGCCGGGGGTGTGCTGGCCTTTTTGTTTTACCTGTTCTTGCGGAGACACCTGCCTCCGGTGACGGCCCTGGTCTTGGGTTTATTTTATGGCGGGGCCGCGGCCCTGACCAGCTTGACCCAGGTGGCTTTTTACCTCAATGCCCTTCTCTGCTACATTTTTTTTCTCCTGGCCTTGCTGCTGACGGACCGGTATCTGGGTGACCATGGGCGGACACCAGGTTCGTCCCTGCAATTGGGTTTATTGGCAGGGATCGCGCTGTGCGTCTGGCTCTCTTTAATTTCCTGGAACTTCACCATCCTGGCCGTCTGGATATTGCCTCTATATATCGCCATCATGGGAGGTAAAGGGGCGCGGCAAAAATTCCTGGCGGTGAGCGCCGCGGTGGGGCTGGCCCTCCTGGCGTTCACCATCGGCTATTTTACGTTTGCGGGTTTCACCGCCGCGGCCAGCCACAACCGGGGGATTATCGGCAGCTTGCCCGGCCCTGCTTATTTACTCCACTGGCTTTTTGGAGCTTGCCTTTCCCCTTTCTTTTATTTATTTTGGGGGCATTACCATTTTCCGATATGGGCTTATGTGTTAGGAGGCTCGGCCCTGGCTTTAAGCCTGGGGCTGATCTGGCGCTGGGGGGACTTGGAGGAGAAGCGCCTGGGCCTCTGGGCGCTATGCTTCAATGCCCTGCCCTTTTTCCTGGTCTCGCTCGCCCGCTACCAGAGGGGCGTGTACCAGGCCTATGCCCCCCGTTATGCAGTCTACACCTTGATGGGGACGTTGATTATCCTGGGCACGGCCTGGGTAATTTTGAAACGGCATCTGCGTCCCGAGCCTTTAGTGCGGATTTTACCGCTGGCGGTATTGGCAGTCATGATTGCAGGTCAGGTCTTGAGCCTGGCCGGTTGGGAAAACCTTTACCGCGGGATGAGCCGGGCCTCCAGAAAATTCTATCAGGAGGTGGATATTTCCGGGGGGCGCGTTCCCGGGGCAGAGGCAGAGTTGGTGCCCCCGCAATATTGGTATCCGGACCGCCTGCACCTGACTTGGCAGCAGGCCGCCGACATTCGCCGGTTCCTGGGCGGGTCTCCCCCCGGGGGCAAGTGAGCGGGTTTTTAATTATTAGTTCTTGCGGCCTGTAAACGAAAAAGGACCAATTTGTCAAGCCGTTATCCGGGGAACGAAGAGCTGGGGGCACAGCTTCTGAACGCCTAAAAGAGAGGCCTAAATTAAGAAAATAAGAAATTTTTATTTCTGATTGCCTTTTATTCTGGTATAAGGCCAATTTATCAATTACTATGGGGCGGGTCGGTATAAAATTGGCAATGCCCGGCAAAATTAATTTCATGAGGGGAATAGTAGTGTAATTACAATATATTGTAATATGGGATTTGGATCCCTTGCCAAATTTTAGGACCGGGGAGGAGGGTTTTAAGCCTAGATCAAGTCACATCCTTTAATCCTTGTGATTAAATACGGTTGACTTTTTCCTGAGATACCATTAAAAAGGTATAGACACACGGGGGAGGAACAGATTCTTAATATGTCTCTGAAAACTCGCTGCCAACCTTTTGCCCGCTACGTGCAAGCCGCCAAAGCAGAGGGATATTACCCTTATTTCCGCCCGTTAGCCCAGTCTTGGGGGACTGAGGTGGAAGTGAACGGTAGGCGGTTAGTCATGATCGGTTCTAATGATTACCTGGGTTTTAGCCATGAACCCCGGGTAATGGAAGCCGCCGTAAAGGCCATGCGCCACTGGGGGACGGGCGCGGGGGGTTCCCGTTTTCTGTGCGGCAATCTGGTCATGCACGAGCTCCTGGAAGAGCGCTTGGCGGCTTTTGTCAACAAGAAAAAAGCGGTCGTGCATGTCACCGGTTTCAGCACGAATTTGGGGGCCATTGCCTGTTTGCTGACCCCCCAGGATATCATCCTGTGCGACCGGGAGAACCATGCCAGCATTTTTGAGGGTTGCCAGGCTTCCCGAGCCAGGCTGGTTCCATTTGCCCATAATAACGTGGAGGCCGCGGCTCAAAAGTTGGCCGACATCCGGCAGAAAAACCCCCATGGGTTGATCCTGTTGATCACGGAAGGGGTGTTCAGCATGTCCGGCGATCTGTCTCCGCTGCCGGAACTGGTGCAATTGAAGAAAGAATTTCCGGATCTGCTGATCTACCTGGATGACGCCCATGGACTGGGGGTGATGGGCCCCAATGGCCGGGGGACCGTGGCCCATTTCGGGGTTACCAAGCAGGTGGACTTCATTATGGGTACTTTCAGCAAGGCCCTGGCTTCCGTGGGAGGGTTTATCGCCGCGGATGATGAAGACGTACTGGAATTTTTGCGCCATCATTCCCGGCCGCTGATCTTCTCCGCGGCCTTGCCCGCCAGCAACGCGGCCACGGTGTTGGGCTGTCTGGAAGTGCTGGAAAAGGAGCCGGAAAGAGTGGCCCGGCTCTGGGAGATCACCAATAGAGTACATGCCGGTTATCGGGAGATCGGCCTCATCACCGGAGACTCCAAAACTCCTATTATACCTATCCATATCGGAGACGATCAAAAGGCCTTCGCTTTTGCCCGAGACCTGTTTGAGCATGGCGTGTTCGCCCTCCCTGCCATCTTCCCGGCAGTGCCCCGGGGACAGGCAGTGATCCGCACCGCGTACATGAGCACCCATGAGGACCGGCAGATTGATTTCGTCCTGGAAGTTTTGTCCCGTCTGGCCAAAAAACATCAGGTCCGGGCCGAGGATCTGACCGGGCGGGAGCAATTTCTGTCCAGGGGTGATTTTCCTTCCCAGAGTCTGCGAATTTGACTTGAGAAATCCTGAAAACAAGCCGAATTATTGGGGTGGGGAGATAATCACCTTTGAGGCTTAGTGATTTACTAAGGGTCAGCATTCTCCAATTAGTGCGCCATCGACGGCGCTACTGGGGAGTAATGTTGGCCATTGCTTTGGGTACTGCCGGCTTTATTACCATTATTACCATGGGCCGGGACCTCAAAGAAAATTTCAACCGCGACCTGGAACTGTTAGGCCGGGCCACCCTCATCAAGGTTTATTTCGAAAAGCTTCCCGCATATTCGCATCAACGGTTCAATGAGTCCACCCTGGAAGCGTTGCGTCATCTTACCGGTGTGAGAAGCGTCAGCCTTGCGGTCCACGCCTGGACTCAAAGCAATCACCAGGGACAACTGTACCCCGTGACGATTTTTGGGGTGGACGAATCCTTCTGGGAAGTTTGCGGTTTATCTTCCCAAAAGGGGAAACTCCACAACCTCGAGGACAACACCGTCCACAAGCGAGCCATAGTTTTAGGTCCGGAATTGGCGCGCACCCTCTTCGGCAACGATAACGTCGTGGGGTCTAAGCTGGAAATTCAAGAAAACCTTTATACGGTTACGGGGGTGTTGAAGGATGTGGGCCTGGGGGATCTCCGCCAGTTCTCCTTTATCCCATTTTCCACCGCCCAGGACCGGATCCAGGGCATCAGCCCGGCAAATCGCATTTATTTGCGATGCCTCACCTGGGATGACGTGGAGAAAGTGGCGCCCAAAATCCCGAAGGTGATTCAAGCTTCCCAGTTTGTTCAGGGTCTCAAAGTGGAAGTTGCCTGGGATCAGGTGAACCGGGTAAAAGCCGTGGCCTGGTGGGTGGAGCTCTTCATTTACAGTTCCGTAGCCGCCACACTGATCCTGGGAGGAGCGGGCATCTGGACAGTAATGATGGCCGCGGTCCGGTCCCGCACCCGGGAAATCGGCTTAAAAAAGGCCATGGGCGCTGAGGATCAGGCCATTATGGCTCAATTTCTGGCCGAGGCCGTCTGCCTTAGCTTTACCGCCTCCTTGGCCGGCAGCTTTCTGGGATTGGTTGCCGTGGAGGTCACCAGCATCCTGATCAACAGTCACCCCGGCCAGGGCCTTTTTATAATTTGCGTGGCTATGGGACTCCTGGTGGCCGTGGTCTTGGGTGTCGCCGCGGGACTCTATCCTTCCCTCCAAGCCAGCCGCATGGAGGTGGTCTCGGCAATCCGTTATGAATAGCCTCAATCCTCCTGAACAGGCCAATGGCCGTCCCCTGATCCAAGTCGAAAGATTATCCAAGCATTACAGCAACGGCCGTGGGGTCATCCCGGTATTGCGGGGAATTAACCTAAAGGTTAATCCTGGTGAGATGGTGGCGGTGATGGGCCCTTCCGGGTCGGGCAAATCCACGCTCCTTTTCATCTTGGGCCTCCTCTTGCCGGCTTCTTCAGGAAATTATCAGTTCCTCGGCCAAGACGTACTCAACTTGACCCGGGGGGACCAAGCCGAGTTCCGACGCCGCCGGGTGGGATTCGTTTTTCAGAATTGCGATCTGTTTGAGAATTCAACGGTCTATGAAAATTTGGAATTTCCTTTGGTCTATGCCAAAGTGGATCGCCAGGAACGGCCGGGGAGAATCGCCGCTGCCCTGGAAAAGGTGAATCTCGGGCATCGCATTTACCATCCCGCCAACCAGCTATCCGGGGGGGAACGCCAGCGGGTGGCGGTGGCCAGGGCCCTGGTCAATCATCCCCGGGTCATCCTGGCGGATGAACCCACCGGCCAGCTTGACCGGCAGCACGGCAATATGGTCTTGGAGCATTTTGCCCAGATTGTGGCCAGTGGGGATACCGCGCTGGTCATCGTCACCCATGATGGCCAGGTGGCCGAACGCTGCCACCGCGTATTTTCCATGGAGGACGGCATCCTCTATGAGAATTAATCCCTGGGGTGCGGCCGGCTGGAGCCTGGCAAGGCCGCGCTCGGGGGAAAAGAGCGGGCAGCCCGGCAAACAAATTCTCTTCGCCCTGGTCTTGATTTTCTTGATCGTCACCTGGGGCCTGCATATCCTCTGGGCCCAGGAAGAAGAGCCTCTCCCACCAAAACCAGCTACTCCAGAGGCAACAGAGGTCGTCAGCGGACCGGTGAATTATGACCGGGCGGTACAGCTGGCCATTCTCAAGTCGCCCTATTTCACCAAAAGCTCCCTGGAAATCGAAGTCAAACGACTGAACGAAAAAGACAGCCAGTATGACCTAATCCCGCCGGTAAACTTTCGCACTCAATATTATGCGAGCCGGCCTTCGGGCAGCACCAACCGCCCTTATTCCCTAAGTTTTTCCAGCACCAACTATAATCCCCTGGAGTCCTATTTTACCTTACAGGCCAAGAAAGTTTTCACGCAAATGTCCATATTGGCCCACATGCATCTGATTAATGAAGGCATCCAGAAGCTGGGCCGGATGTTTCTGGAAATGGAGGCGCTGAAGAAGGCCGCGGCCCGCCAGGAGGAGCTCGTTGACTTGGCCCAAAAGAATCAGGATTATTTTCAAAACCGGGCCCGCATCGGCTCCGGCACTTCCCTGGAAGTCCGGGTGGCCGCCCAGGAATTGGAAGCGGCCAAGGCCGAAAAAGAGCGTATCGCCAACTCCCAGAAACGGCTCCTGGAGAGAATAAAGATATTCATAGGGATGAAGCCCCATGAGCCCCTGGACCTGGATTGCAAGGATGCACGCCGCCAGGTAATGGGCAACTTCGATCCGGCTGCGGCGTCTTTGGAGCAGGCCAAGAACCACTCTTACGAAATCAAAATCGCGGAACTGCAAAAGGAGCTTCAGAGTTACAATATCCTGTTAGCCAAAGCCAAACTTCTGCCCTCAATTTTCGGGGGAGCGTTAACACCGGATCCCTTGAGCGCGGTACAATCCCGGGATATGTTTTTTTATGTGGGTCTGGAAGTGCCGGTATGGGATGGATTCAAACGACTTAGGAATATTTCCCGGCAAAAAACCATCTTGCGGCAAATAGAAGTGGACACAAATTTAAAGACCAGCGATCTGGCGGATAAGTGGTTCGATGCCCAAGAGAATTTGCGGGCCGCGGACGCAGCCAGGAAATCGGCACAGGCCCAGGAGGAACTGGCCCGTCTCAAAGAACGGCAGAGCGAAATCCGCTATCGTTCCGGCGGAGAATCCCTGGTGGTTTATCTGGATGGACGGAAAAGCCTGGTGGATGCTCAGAGAAATTACTTCATGAAGACCCTGGATTATGATCTGGCGGTATTGGGACTGCGCCATCTGTCCGGAGACTTAGGTGCGACTTATGTGGATGCGAAATCCTGGCAACAATAAGCTGGCTGCTTGTCTGGTGGTGATTTTGGCGGTGATCTGGGTATCCCTGGGCGGTTATCCGGCGTGGGGGCGAACCCCGGAAAAGGCGGACGCGGGAAAAGGAGCAGCGCCTGCGCCTGCGGCCACTCTGCCGTCGCCCGAGGTTTCTTTTATCGGGAAATTTTCTTGTCCTGTGAAGCGGTCGGTTATTCTGCCTTTCCCCGGCATTATCAATTCCGTCCAGGTGCAGGCGGGGCAGATGGTCAAAGCGGGCGAAGTCCTGGCCCGCTATCGCCTCACCCCGGAGGCTCAGGTGCAGTTGCGGCGGCGTTTAGCGCCCCCCCAAGTCCCGGAATTACAGGGAAAACTGGCCGAAGTGGAGCGGGCCCTGAGCCAGGCCGCGGCCAAGCGCCGGGAGATCGAACAATTGGCGGCCAAAAACCTGGCCTCCAAACAAGCCCTGGCGCAGGTGGAGAATGAATGGAAACTTCTGGGGAGGCAGCGGCAGGCTACGGAGTCCCAATTGCGCCAGGAACAGAAATTGGCCGCGGATGATCTCCAGGCCCTGAAGGATCAGATGGGGAATTCTATGAGTTCCGGCCAATTGCCGAAAGAGGCGAATCTGAAATCTCCCATTGACGGCTATGTACTGCTGGTGCATCCCGATCTGCGGGAGGGCGCGGAATTACCGGCCAATAGCGTGGCCTTCCAGGTGGGGGTGATGGATCCTTTGATCGTCAAAGCTCAAGTGCACGAAATGGAGTCCCTGCAGGTGAAGGTGGGCGATCTGGCGGAAATCCAGCCCGAATCCATGCCCGGCCGGAAATTTGAGGCCAGGATCAGCCGCCTTTCCTGGCTGCCGCTAAAGGCCGGCTTAGAGCAACCCACCTATTATGAAGCGGAATTCGAGGTGCCCAACCCGGACCTGATCCTCAAAGACGGCATGAAAGTGCGCATTATCCTGCGAAAGCCCAAATGATTCAGTTTCCTGTTTCCAGTTTTTGATTTTCCGGATAAAATTCAAAAATCCCTGCCGATAGCCAGGCAGCCCAACGTTTGCGCCGACAAAGAAAATTCTATAATTCCTTGGAACCCACCCAATACCATACAGAGATCAGGGTCGTCCCCGTGCGCAGCGAGGGAGAGTTGTGGGAATTCCTGCGGCTGCCCTGGAGGATTTACCAGCACGACCCGTATTGGGTGCCTCCCATCATCTCCTATCAGCGAGATTTCCTGGACCCCGGCAAGGGGCCTTTTTTCGAGGTGGGCGAAGCCCAATATTTCCTGGCTTTTCACAGAGGCAGGCCCGCGGGGCGCATCTCCGCCCATATCAACCGGCTTTATGATGAGCGCTATGACCGGATAACCGGTTTTTTCGGTTTTTTTGAATGTCTGCCGGAACCGAAGGTGGCGGCGGCGCTTTTTGACGCGGCGGCAGATTGGCTGCGGCAGCGGGGCCGGACCCGCCTCCTGGGCCCTTTGAGCTTCTCCATCTATGATGAAGTGGGTCTGCTGGTGGAGGGTTTCGACTCCATCCCGGCCATGTTTCAATCCCATAATCCCCCGTATTATCCGCAGCTTTTGGGCAATCTGGGTTTTCGTAAAACTTTTGACTTCTACGCCCTGCGCCTGACCCAACGCTTCCCTCTCGAACCCCTGGAAGCAAAAATCGCTGATATTCTCCAGGGCCAGAACTTGCGTCTTACCAACTATGACCCCCGGGACCTGGAACGCCGCCGGGAAGAAGTCTATGACCTCTTTAACGAAGCCTGGAGCTCCAATTGGTGCCATATTCCCCTTACCCGGAAACAATTTGACATATTTTATGAGGAGTTGAAACTCCTACTGCGTCCCAACCTGGTGAGGATTTTACTGGATGGGGATGATTTGGTGGCTTTCTCCATCGTCCTGCCCGACCTCAACCCCCTGGTGAAGACGTTTAACGGGGAATTGTCCGTTTGGAAAAAGCTGCGGCTCCTGTATGCAGCCAAGTATAAGCCTGTTAAAAAGGTCCGGGCTTTAGTTTTGGGGGTACGGCAGCGATACCAGGGGCGGAAACTGCACCACGCCTTAATCCTTAAAAGTTACGTGGACGCAGTTAGGGAAACTCCTTGCGAGTTTTGCGACCTCTCCCTGATCCCTGAAAACCTGCGACACTATATGAAGGCCTTTAAAGTCTTTGGGGCCGAACGTTACAAGATCTTCCGCATCGTTGAAAAGGACATCTAACTCCGCCGCAGTTGCGCCGCCGCTAGGCGCTGTTCCCCGGACTGATCCGATTCTGGTAATTTTACTCTCAAGCGCCATTTTTGCCTTTGCCCATTTCCAGGCCTTGACCCGGCCCTGGGTCATCAACGACGACGTGCGCCAGCAGATTTTCTGGATGCGGCAATGGCTGGACCCGCAGCTTTTCCCCGGGGATTTGCTGGCGGACTACGCCCGGGCTTACGTGACCTGGGGGGTCAAGGGACTCTACCGGCTGGCCTCCTTGGTGGCGGACCCCGTTACCTTCTCCAAATGGATGCCGGGTCTGTTGTTCGTCTTTCTGGGATGGTGTGTTTTCCGGATCGGTGTGCGCCTGGGCTCCCGGCGCCTGGCCTGGTTTATGGTGGGGATTTATTGGCTGATGCCCTTTTTTTTGGACAACCTCTCCGGGGGTCTGGCCCGGGCCTTTGCCGCGCCGCTGCTGGCATTTTTTGGCCTTTGCTGGCTGGCGGCCAATTCCTGGGGCCTGGCCCTGGCCCTGCTGCTAATGGCGCTTTTTATTCCCTATATTTTCCTGGTCGCGGCCGCGGCCATAGTGATAGCCTGGTTGGCGACGCGCATCGGCAAATTTTCCGGGCCGTCCTTCTTGAATTGGAACCACTTTCTTGTGATGGCTGTAGGCGCGGTTCTGGTTTTTTTGATGAACCGGCAGTTCGACACCGCGGGTTTCGGCCCCCTGGTGAGCCTCGGGGATATGGCCCAACGCCCGGAATTCACCGCCCAGGGACGCTATGCTATCCTGCCGGTGCCTTCATTTTTCTGGGAGTTGATCAGCCCCTGGGAGTTAATCGCCCCTTTCCACGAAGGGGGGATAATGGTTGGGGCCTTGGGTTGCGTCTTGCTTTTGGGGGCCGCGGCCTGGGGAGCCAGGAAGCTTGATTGGCAGACCCTGAAATACCGACTCCAACCCTTCTGGTATCTGCTTGGGGCTTCACTGGTCCTTTATTTCCTGGCCCGGGTCTTTCTGCTGCAACTGTTTGTCCCGGATCGCTATCTCATGTACACGTTGAACCTCTGCTACCTTCTGGGCCTGGCCTTATGTCTGGAGGCCGCGACCAGGCGGCTGCCTTGCCCCCGGGGTCCGGCCGTGGCTGTATTGGTGTTGGTGGTGGCGCTGGCGGGTTTGCGCCTCCAGGGAGTGGGTTTATACGATTATTCCGCGTACCAGCCTCTGTACTCCGCTTTAGCTAAGACCCCTAAGGCCGCACGCGTTGCCGGCCACCCCAACCTGATGGACAACGTCTTCACCTTCGGCCAACGCCCGGCGCTGGTCACCTACGAGCTGGCTCACCCCTGGAGCAAGGGCTTCTGGGAGCGGATCAGGCCGCGGCTGGAGGACCTTTTTAAGGCTTATTATGCAGATAATCCCCAGGTGGTCCGGGATTTTTGCCGGAAATATCAGGTCTCCTTTCTGGTGGTGGACGACCGGCATTTTACTCCCGAATTCCTGGCCGGAGGGTTTTTTGTAGTGCCGTTTAATCAACCCTTGATGAGGAAAAAACCGAGGCTGGCGGAGAGAGTGATCTGTCCTTTTTTCGCGCCGTTTGACGCGCAAATACGGAATCTGGTCCGGTCCCGGCATGATTTTGCCCTATTGAACCCGGACCTTTTCCCGGGAACAAAGGTGGACGAGCATCAGCGGCTTCTTGACATGCGGGTCTGGTTGCAGAAAGATTGAACACAATTTGTTTATCAAAGGAATTATAATGAAAGCTCTCTTAATTAACCCGGCCTTTCCTCCCTCCTTTTGGAGTTTAAAAGAAAGCTGTTATGTTGATGGCACCAAGGCCCTGGCCCCGCCCCTGGGACTCATCACTATGGCCGCTCTCCTGCCCCCTGCCTGGGAACTACGGCTGGTGGATCTAAATACGCGGCCCATGCCGTCCGGGGACTGGGACTGGGCCGACCTGGTAATGATTACCGGTATGTTGGTGCAGAGACAGGGCCTTCTGGACTTGGTGCGGGAGGCTAAAGCCCGGGGCAAGACGGTGGTGGTGGGAGGTCCTTACGCCACTTCTCTGCCCCAGGAAGTTTTGGATGCAGGCGCGGATTTTCTCTTTCGGGGTGAAGCGGAAAACACCATGCAACTTTTCCTGGACACCTTGTCTGCCGGAGATACCCAAGGGGTCTTTCACCAGGATTCCAAACCGGCGATGACCGATTCGCCTGTGCCCAGATTTGATCTTCTGCAACGTGAAGATTACTCGGTGATGAGCATCCAGACTTCCCGGGGCTGTCCCTATGATTGTGAATTCTGCGACGTGGTCCATCTCTATGGCCGCAAACCCCGGTATAAAGCCCCGGACCAGGTCCTGGCGGAACTGGCGGCTCTCTACCGCCTGGGTTGGCGGCAGGAGGTCTTCGTTAGCGATGATAATTTCATCGGCAACCCACAACATGCCAGGGCCATCCTGGACCGGCTCATCCCCTGGATGAAGAGCCACGGCGAACCCTTCGGATTTTGGACCCAGGCCTCGGTGAACCTGGGCCAGGACCAGGAAATGATGGACCGAATGACCGCAGCCAATTTCAGCTTTGTCTTCATAGGCGTGGAATCCACGGATGCCGCGTCTCTGGATCTGAGCCGGAAATACCAAAACCTGCGCAATCCCCTGGCAGAATCCCTGGACAATATAAATAAAAGCGGTCTTTCAGTAATGGCCAGCTTTATTATCGGCTTTGACGGCGAAGAGAAGGGAGCGGGGGAGCGCATCTGCGATTTTGTGGAGGAGCTTAATATTCCCCTGGTCATGGTCAACCTTCTCCAGGCCGCACCCCAGACCAGTCTCTGGCAGAGGCTACAGGAGGAAGGCCGGCTTCTGGAGGGGAGCACCGCCAGAGACCTTTCCAGCCAGGGCATGAATTTCATCCCTACCCGGCCGGCAGGGGAGATCATGAAGGAATATCTTCAGGCCATTGAACGACTTTATGAACCCAGCGCTTATATGAAGCGGGCCTTTCAGGCCATTTTCCGCATGCGTCCCACCCGGCGGGCCCTGGGTCAAGATGAGAAATATGTTCAGCCTAGCCATACCTCCTCAGACTTTAAACAGAAAATCAGTAAAACCAAGGGGCTCTCCGGATTAATGAGACTGATCTGGCGCCAAGGAATCCATTCTCCTTATTGTTGGCAATTCTGGAAACAGTTGTTGGGCGTCATCCAAAAAAATCCCAGCCGGAAAATACGCTACCTGAATTACTGCGCTTTAGGGGAAAGCCTGTTCGCGTATCGGCGTCTGGTGCGGGGGAAGATGGTTCGCTTTTAGCGGTTCTGTGTAAATAACTATTCGGGAATAGCGGAGCTGTGGGAAACAATCAACCGATGAGGAAGTTATAAATCTCAGAGTGACTTCTATTTGTGTTAAAACAAGTTCCTTCAGCTATATTAAGTTCCCTTCAAGATTATTAAAATATAGAGAAACTCGACTCCGTTTTTTATTTGCGGGTACTTTTGATAGTGTCTTGACTATTCTTTATTGATATTATATATTAGTAAGATAAGTCTTTGGAATTTTGTTAAAAATAGCTTTAACTTTGATCCGGAGGATTCACTTAGAAATCCATGAATGGCAACACCGGTCAGGATCATCCGCAGTTGCAGGACTTTTGGCTTTCTGCTTTTCTTACGCTGAACTCCTCGCTTTTCCCAGGATAACACCGACCCGATTGTTCTTCTTCATGGCAATTTTCGGAAATCTTCCCTGATTAACAGTATGCCGTGTGGTTTTTCAGTAATTTTTGATTTTTTCTTCCCCCTGGGGGGAGGGGGGCTGGTTCGGGAGAAGCAAGCATGGACGTCCACCTCATTTTAACCATCTCCATCGTCTTACAAATACTGGCTGCATTTTTAGCTCTCCGGCTTATTCCGTTCAGCCGCACGCGTCTGGCCTGGGGGCTGATATCCGCGGCCTTGCTGCTGATAGCCCTGCGCCGGGGCATCAGGGTCTGGCTGCCGGATAATATGGGACTATCCCTTTTGAACGGCCTTACCTCGGAATGGGTGGCCCTGGCCACCTCCGCGTTTTTGGTGACGGGCATCGCCTGGATCACTCCCTTGTTCCGCTCCATCCAACGCACCAATGAAGCCCTGGCCCGGAGTGAAGCCAAGTACCGGGAACTGGTGCAAAACGCCAACAGCATCATCCTACGCCTGGATTCCCAGGGGCGCATCACCTTTTTCAACGAGTTTGCCCAATCCTTCTTTGGTTACCAAGAAGAGGAGGTATTGGGCCGGGCGATGGTGGGAACCATCATGCCCGCCACCGATCACCAGGGCCGGGACCTGGCCGCGCTGACGGCCGATCTGGTGGCAAACCCGGAGCGCTATTCCACCCTGGAACATGAAAATCTGCGGCGTAACGGGGAACCTGTCTGGGTTACCTGGACCAACAAGGCCATGCGGGAGAAGCAGGGCCGCATCACCGAGATTTTGTGCATCGGCAATGACTCCACCGCCATCAAGAAGGCCCAGGAAGAGCTTCTGGAAAAGTCGTGGCTGATGGAGGCCTTTTACCGGCACACCATTATCCCCCTGGTTATCATGGACCGGAATTTCAACTATATACGGGTGAACGAGGCCTTCGCCCGGGCCGCGCAACGGGACGTCTCGGAGTTTCCCGGAAAAAATCATTTCGACCTTTATCCCAGTGAAGCCCGGCATGTCTTTGCCCGCGCGGTGGAAAACAAAACTCCCATACAGAAATTTGCCCGGCCTTATATCTTCCCGGATCATCCTGAGTGGGGGGTGACCTACTGGGATTGGACCCTGGTTCCCATTGTCGGCCGGCAGGGGGAAGTGGAATTCCTGGCGCTGTCCCTGAAAAATGTCACCGAGCGGCAACGGGCCACGGACGCTCTGCGGGAGAGTGAAGAAAAATACCGCTTGCTGGTGAACAATATTCCCGCGGTGGTCTTCAAGGGATACGCGGATTGGACGGTGGAGTTTTTTGACGGCAAAATTGAGGGAATGACCGGATATCCCAAAGAGGATTTTGATTCCCGCACCCTGAAATGGTCGGACCTGATCCTCCCGGAAGACTTCCCGGACAGCCAACACGCGGTGGCGGAAGCTTTAAAAGGCGATAAATCCTTCCGCCGGGAATACCGGATTAAAGCCAAGGACGGCAGAATCCTGTGGATTCAAGAGAGAAGCCAAATCATCTGCGATGCCACGGGGAAATTCGCTTCCATCAGCGGCGTCTTTTACGACATCAGCCGCGCCAAAGAGACGGAAAAGGCCTTGCGGGAGAGCCAGGAGCAACTCCTCCAGGCCCAGAAGATGGAGGCCGTGGGCCGGTTGGCCGGGGGCGTGGCCCACGACTTTAACAACCTCCTCACCGGGATCATCGGCTATGCGGAACTTTTGCTGCTGGGGCTTGCCCCCCAAGATCCCCATCGCCGGGAATTGGAAGAAATCCTGAAGGCCGGGGAACGCGCCGCGTCCCTGATCAAACAATTGTTGGCCTTCAGCCGCAAACAGATCCTGCAGCCCAAAAGACTTAACCTTAACTCCGTAGTCCGGGACATGGAGAAGCTGTTGCAGCGTCTCATCGGGGAAGACATCTACCTGGTCACCGACCTGGAAGCCGGGCTGGGGCTGGTAGAGGCCGATCCCAGCCAGATCGAGCAGGTGATCATCAATCTCGCGGTCAACGCCCGGGACGCCATGCCCTTGGGAGGCAAACTGAGCATCGAGACCGCCAACGTGGAGTTGGGGGAGTCTTATTCCTACCGGGACGTGAACTTCCAACCCGGCCCCTACGTGATGCTGGCGGTGAGCGATAACGGCATGGGGATGGACGAAGAGACCCAGGCCCACATCTTCGAACCTTTCTTTACCACCAAGGGCAGCAACGTGGGCACCGGTTTGGGCCTCTCCACGGTCTACGGCATTGTCAAGCAGAGCGGGGGCTACATCTGGGTTTACAGCGAGCCCCAATGGGGCACCACTTTCAAAATTTATCTGCCCCTGGCGGGCCCAGTGGTGGAGAAAGACCGGGGCGTCCCGGCCGCGGCTGCGGAGCCTCGCCAAGGCTGGGAAACCGTGCTGTTGGTGGAAGATGAAGAAGTAGTGCGGCAATTGGCTTTCGAGGCGCTGCAGCGGAGCGGCTACCAGGTGCTCACGGCTGCAAACCCGGAGGAGGCCCTGGCCTCCTTCGACCGGTTTCAAGGACGCATCCACCTGCTTCTCACCGACGTGGTGATGCCGGGGATGAGCGGCCGGAAGTTGGCGGAAATTTTGTGTTCCCGGTGTCCGGACTTGAAGGTCTTGTACATCTCCGGGTACGCGGAAAACGCCATTTCCCACCACGGGGTGCTGGACCCGGGAATAGCCTTCCTGGCCAAGCCTTTCAGCCCCAATACTTTGGTCAACCGGGTGCGCAAAGTGCTGGACATGCCAGGAGCAGCTCAGGCGGCCTTATCCACCGGAGAGAAAAAACCCTCCCTTGCCACGGATGATACCGGGGTTCCCAAGGAAGCAGAAAAAGAATGAGCCGTGGGGGTAAGAGCTATCAGCTTTCAGCTTTCAGCAAAAGACCTGGGATAATCTTGTTTTAATTATTAAACCTTCTTCCCATAAAAAAGCGGCCAACAGGCCGCTTTTTTAATTTTGGGAGAATAATTGTCTTCTTACGCAAAGCGAAAAACGGTATTTAAGCCTTGATATCGAGGACGGTTCCCAACATTTCGCCCGCGGTCTTGAGCACTTTGATGCTGGCTTGGAAACCACGCTGCCCCAGGATCATGGTCACCATTTCCTGGGCCGGGTCGACGTTGGAGCCTTCCAACGCCGCCTGGGTGATGGCACCCGCGCCGCCGCCGCCCGCCGTTGCTGGCAGGGGAGGTCCCGAGGCTTCCGTGGGCCGGAAATCGTTTTGCCCCAGGCTCTCCAGGCCGTTTTCATTCGTAAAACGATACAGGGGAATATCCGCTTCGGCCACAGTGTTGCCGCCTGCGTCCAGGGCCGTAAGGTGGCCGTTCTGGTTCACCCGGACAGTAGCCGTATCCGGGGGAAGCTGCACATCCGGCTGCAGCCGGTTCCCCTGGGCGTCCACCACATAGCGGTTATTATCCAGGTGAAACGCGCCGTCCCGGGTATAGACGTTTGCGCCGCCCCGGTTCACCTGGAAAAAACCGTCTCCCTGGATAGCTAAATTTAATTCGCTGCCTGTGGGGAGCAAAGGCCCGGAGGAGAAATCCCGGGAGATTCCCAGAACCTGGGCGCCCTGGCCCACCTGGAAACCGCCCTGGGTCATCGAGGGCAAGGTGCCCAAGGAGACCCGGCTACTCTTATACCCGGTGGTATTGAGATTGGCCAGGTTATTGGCCGCGACCGAGACTAGGGCGCTGTGTACGCCCAAACCGGAAAGGCCGCTGTTAATGGCGCTGATCAAAGAAAACCTCTTTTTGGTTACCCGGAAAATTAACCGCGGCCGCCAGGACGCGCAAATCTCCTGGCTTTATTATCGGCAAGATTTACTGAAGGGTTAAAAAACGGGGAAAGGGGAGGCCACGAATAGAGGTGGAAAATTCCAGGATCTTCTTTAATAAGTAATTAATGACTCATCAAATTTTCATGAATTATCGATATAGAAATTATGATCAAAGGGAAAAAATCAAAGCAGTCTCGACAATTGAGGAAAATTCTATTAATATTCAAGACATGAGCACCGCGAAAATCTCTCTGGTTACCGGCAATCAAAAGGTGGCTCCCTCCCCCGAAGAACTTCTGGAGGGGAAAGTCAAAAAGAAGGAACGCCTGGGCCCCTGGCTGGCCACCTCCATCTGCGGCAACGACATCACGTCCTCCTGTCTTTATGTCTCGGGGATCGCCATTGTCTATGCCCAAGCCATGGCGCCTCTGGCCCTGCTGCTGGCTGCCGGGGTGCTCTATCTCTATCGCAAAATCTACATGGAAGTGGTGGAGGCTCTGCCCCTGGACGGCGGCGCTTATAACTGCCTCCTCAATTGCACCCGCAAGTTCGACGCGTCCTTTGCCGCGTGTCTCACCCTGCTCTCGTATCTGGCCACCGCGGTCATCTCCGCCAAGACCGCGGTGGAATACATCAAGGATTTCCTGCCTTTCCTGCCGCCCATGGAAACCACTGCGGTGGTGCTCCTCGTTTTTGCCGGGCTCTGCATCCTGGGCATTAGCGATTCCGCGAAGGTGGCGCTGGGTATTTTTGTCTTGCACCTGGTTACTCTTACTCTCCTGGTCGTTATGGTTCTGGCCTCCACTAATCTCCTTTCCATGTGGTCCATCAATCTGGCAAGCTTTAAGATGGAAGGCTCCTGGCCCAAGGCTCTTTTTCTGGGATTTTCCGCGGCAATGCTGGGGGTGAGCGGCTTTGAGAGTTCCGCCAATTACGTGGAAAAACAGCGTCCCGGGGTCTTCCGCCTGACCCTGCGCAACATGTGGCTGGCGGTGACAATCTTTAATCCCCTTATTGCGCTTCTGGCCCTGGGCATGATGACGGTGCCGGAAATCGCCGCGGTCAAGGACGACCTGGTCAGCCGCATGGGCCTGATGGTGGGCGGCCAGACGCTGCATAAACTCATTATGGTGGACGCGTTCCTGGTCCTGTCCGGCGCGGTGCTCACCAGCTACGTGGGCGTCAGCGGTCTGGTGCATCGCATGACTTTGGACCGGTGTTTCCCTCAGTTTTTCCTCAAGTCCACCAAACGGGGCAGTTACCCGTTGGTCATTTTAGGGTTTATGACCCTTTGTATTTCCATTCTCTACCTGACGGGAGGGGAGATTCTCTCCCTGGCCGGGGTTTATACCATTTCCTTTCTTGGAGTCATGACCTTTTTCGGCATCGGCAACATCCTGCTGAAAATCAACCGGCCGGAGCTGAAACGCACCTACCGGGCTGGCTGGATCACGGTGGTCACCGGGGTGATCGCCACTTCCGTGGGTATTTTGGGAAACCTGGCCATCAACTTTGTCTTCCTGGGATATTTTGCCATTTATTTTATTCCCGCGGTCTTAGGCGGGATCATCATGTATTTGCGTATCCCCATCCTCAAGGAAATTCTTCTCCGCATCGACAAGATTCTGATCCGCTTTACCGAATGGCGGGAGGGGGTGGAGGATAGGATTATCGAGATTACCAATATCCGGGCGGTGGTCTTCGTGGGGCTGGGAACCCTGGACCGGATGATTAAGGCCTTTACTTATATCACCCGCAATGAGGATTGTGAGAATATTCTGATTTTTCGTCTCTACTCCGAGGAAGACCCCAGCGTGGAGTTAAACATCGCCCTCAATATCGGGATTATCCGGGAATTATACCCGCGTCTGAAAATCGAATACATGGCCCGCAAAGGGGATTTCAATCCCGCCACCGTGGAGGCGCTGTCCAAAGAATTGGATGTGCCGCAAAATATGATGTTCATGGGGTCCCTGACCCATGCCCAGCCCTTCTCCCTTCAAGATCTGGGCGGAGTCCGGGTGATCTGGTAGGGACGGGATTACCCCGCCCGTGAATTTCCGCATCATCCCGGATGCGCGAACGACACCCGTCTGCGGCAACCTGTCTATGATGAAAAGGTAAGGTAATGGGAGCGGGCAGACTTTTCTGACATCTATCCAGGGTTCCTTAATTTTTTTAGAATGTTCTCCGGGGGAGGCGCGCCCGCGCCCACTTTCACTGCCGCAGAGCAGACAGGGCGGCCTGGAAGCCTAACGGCATGGCGATTCCCATAGCCTAAATTTAATAATTTATATAAAATAACTTACAGAAGCAGCGATGCGGGGAAATCGGGGAGGAGATTGTTTTAACGAATTGTAAACTTGACCGCAAGCCCCTTTTATTTCCTGGGTTGGGAGATACTCTGGCCTTGACATTTATTCATGGGATTGATATTTTATATACAGTTTAGCATGTCAGACTGAAGGCAGGGCCACAAGTCCTGGACCAAAATCGGACGGGGCTGCTAAATGTCCCCTCCGTTTTTTTTTGCCTGACTGCTGTGCGCCCTGCTTTTTAGGCAGGATTATTTTCTTGCAGTATTTGCAGGAGGTTTTTTTCAATGAAAGAAACTGGCAAGGTAAAATGGTTTAACGACTCCAAGGGCTATGGTTTCATCTCCCGGGAAAGCGGGCCGGATGTCTTCGTGCATCACAGCGCCATTCAGGGAGAAGGCTTTCGGTCTCTGGCCGAAAACCAGGAAGTGGAGTTTGAGGTGGTACAGGGTCCCAAAGGCGCCCAGGCCCAAAACGTGGTGAAGCTTTAGGCCGCCAGGCCTGACTCCTAGGACTCCGGTGGTCCCCTGGACCCCGGAGTTTCTTTTTTTAATACGGGAGGTGAAAATTGGCTAGAAATCGTTACGGCTGGGAAAAGCGCGCCAAAGAGATGGCCCGGAAACAGAAAAACGAAGAGAAGATGAAGCGGCGCCAGGGTAAAATCACCACTACTCCTGAGACGGAAACCACGAGTGCGGCAGTCGAAGAAAATAAGACTGATACTGAAGTGCAGACGGGGTAAGAAGTATTTGCCAACCTGTTTGTTAAACAACGCTCCCTGGTGAGGAGAGACACTTTTCTCTTTTAGCCCTTAATGATCAGAAATAAAAAGGCGGCCTTGAGGCCGCCTTTTTTATTGGCAGGTTACATTACTTGATTACTTGCTCTATTTTCTAGCGAAAATTGCCTTTTACGGTTTTTCCAGGAGGAGTTTGGCCACTACCAATATTTTTTGGCAAATAGAGGAATGGCCGCAGGCAAATACCTAACTTTTTGCCAAATAAAACCTCCATTTGCACATCATCTCTGGAGGATGGGGGTCAGGGGGGGCAAAAATGCACTCCGTTTGAATGCCGGGGTCCACGGCCTGGGCAAAGCTGGCGAATTCGCCCCGGTGCATTTCTTTGCAGTGATATTCTTGGAAGCCCCGTTTCAACCGGGCCTCCTGGGTGGGGCAGGAAGGCACGGTGATGATGACTTCTTCTTCCCGTTCCTCAATCTGATAGCCCACCAGGATATGCCAGGGCCAGTAGCGCAAGGCCTGGACAAATCCGGGCAAGCCCCGTTCCTTCAAGGGAAAACGCCTTAACAGGTCTTTCACCGCCAGGGCCGGGATTTTGCCCCAGACCTTTTCATTCAAACGGTCCGCAGTGGCTCCATTGAAGAGTTCCGCGATATAGAGATACCAGAAAGAATCCATAACCCGGTAGTGGTGCAGTAAAAACCGGAGGTATTCCCGTAGCTCCGGGGCTGCCATGTTTTCCAGAATGCCGAGGTCCATTGCTTCACCTTTCCTTGGTGAACCTCAAGGTTTTTTGCGTTTTCTACATCGAAAATAATCAAAAACGGAGAGATTCAGAGGAAATTTATCCCTCATTAAACTCAAGCCATTCTTTTAACTTGGAACTTGGAACCAGGAACTTGGTACTATGCCAATTATTCCGCCGCGTCCCTGGCGACCAGGTTGACTTTCTCTCCAACTCCGACAGTTGCCAGCAAAGTATTGGCTTTTTCAACCAACCGCTGCAACCAGGACGAGGCTGCCTCTAGCCGGCAATCTTCCCGGCATTCCCGGAGGATGAGGCCGGTGGCGCCGTATTCAAAGGGGGTCAGGAGGTCCTCCATCTGCAAGAGCTTCAGGCAATCCCACCACACCGTGTCAGGAGCCTTCAACTCCTCCCGCCCGGCGATCCCCCGCAAACAATCGTAGATGATCTCCCCGGGGCCTCTTTTTAGGAGAATTTCCGCCACTTTTTGCCGCACCTCCAAGGACTGCAAGCGCTTGATGTTGATGGCGTACGCTGGGCATTGGGACGCGCAGAAGCCGCAGGCCACGCAGGTCTCTTCCGGAAAGACCGCATGGTTTTCCATGTAAGGCACTTCAAAGGGGCAACACCTGACGCAGGTGAGGCAACGGACACACTTGCGGTCGATCACTTCCGCGCCCCGGCCGCAGTGGAGGCAGCGCCGGGCCTCGATGAGCGCGTCCGCCTCCCCATAGACCAGTTCGGCGCTGTCGAAATCCTTGAGCCTTTCGGAAACCGGCCTCTCTTTAAGGGGGCGGGTGGGGACCCGGCAGATCCTGGAGGCCTGCTTTTCCGGCAACTTGGTGGTGGGCCGGGGGCATTCTTCGGTCATAGGAAGATACAAGCCGGTGCGGAGATAATGGTCGATGGCTGCTGCTGCCTTCCGACCACTGGCCGCGGCGGCCACCGCCAGGGTGGCGCCGGTGAAGAACTCCCCGGCCAAAAATATTCCCCCGGCAAATACTCCCGGAACGGAAGTGGCCATGGTTTCCCGGTCCACCCGAACCCTGCCTCCCTGCACGAGATTTTCCTGGGCAGCGGCATCTAATTCCGCTTCCTGGCCGATGGCGAAGATCACGGTGTCCGCGTCCAGGCGCAGGGTCTTGCTTTCGTCATATTTGGGGGCAAAGCGTCCCACGTCGTCAAAGAGGTCCGTGCAGGCCATCAGTTCTATGCCCTGCACCCGCCCGCCTTCGGCCTGCACCACCTTGGGGGCCCACTGGTAAATGAGGTCGATGATTTCATCCTTGGTGCGTTCGGTCTCCACCGGCGAAGCAAACAGTTGATCCGGGGCCTCCAGACAGATCATCAGCACTTCCGGCGCGCCCAGGCGCTTCACGGCCCGGGCCGCGTCCATGGCCACGTTGCCGCAGCCCACGATCAACACCTTCTCTCCCAAGGCAGGAGCCCGGCCCTGGGCCACCTGGCGCAAAAAGGGGAGCGCCAGATGCACTCCGGCCGCGTCCATCCCCGGCACCGGCAGGTCCCGGCCTCTCTGCAAGCCGATGGCCAGCAACACCGCGTCATAGCCCTGTTGCTGCAAATCTTCCAGGGAGAAATCCTGGCCCCAGGCCATGCCGGTGCGGAACTCCGCGCCCAGGGCCTCCAATTCATACAGGTCTTCCCAGACTACGGCCTTGGGGAGGCGGAATTTGGGCACCGCGTTCATGGGCATGCCTCCCGGCTCCGTTTCCCGCTCGAAGAGGGTCACGGGATAACCCTGGTGGAGCAGGTCCCGGGCCGCGGCCAGGCCCGCGGGGCCGCTGCCCACGATAGCCACCCGCTGGGGCCGGGTTATAGAAGCGCGGCGGTAAAGGCTGCGCCGGTATTCCCGGGTCTGGTCCATGACGAAGCGCTTCAGAGCCCGGATGGCCAGGGGGCCTTCCACGTACTGACGGCGGCAGGCGTCTTCGCAGGGATGCGCGCAGATATAAGCGCACACGGAGGCAATGACGTTGTCGGCCTTGATCACTTCCAGGGCCTCTTCATAGCGGCCCTGGAAGATGAGGCCCACATAGCGCCTGGCATCGGTGTTCACCGGACACGCAGCGGCGCACGGCGGCAGTTTTTCGTCTGGGGTCATGGGTCCTTCTTTTAAAGGAATTGGCGGGCACTGTCCACTTTTTTTATATTTGTATATGCTTGCGTCTTACTTTGCGTCTTGGCGTCTTTGCGTGAGGTTATATTTTCGCTGCTTGAAACAAATCATTCTCCGCTGAGATACTCGCCCAGGAGATTCCGGCTGTGCTCGTCTTCATGACAATAGACGCAGAGGTTCTCCCAATTGGAGCCGTCCGAGGGATTATTCAGGGGGTTGCCATCTTTGTGGTGCACCGTCAGGAGCTGCCGGTTCTTATAATTGAATTCCCGGCCGCATTTGGCGCAAATCATCCCGTGGATCTTCAATGAGCGTTCACGATAATCTTTTACTGGAAGTTTCATGGTCTCCCTTTAAGGCAAGAGGGCCGGGAACTTTCCGGCCCCGCAGCGCTCTTCCCCTGGGGAATAACTCACGCCGGTGCGCCGCAACTTGAACATGATGGTTCATAATTTCCTGGCATTAAATGTTAAGAATTGTGGGAAGGTTTTCAAGACGTGACGAAGCGTCCGGGAGCAGAGGAAAGGACAGTTCGCCCCTGACCTGAGTTCATAAGGTTGTCCCTGGCCATCTGCCGGTAGATGCAGATGAAAAGATGAAAAAAGAAAATTTTCCAGCGGCTTCCATGCTTTTGGGATAATTACTTAATTTTTCACCATAATTGCCGATATACTAGGGAAAGTTCTTTTTGCATATTAATAATCATCGAGTGATACAAAAGTGAGAATCCAGCGTAGGGTGGTGCGTCACCCGACAAGATTGGAGGTCTTGGAGGTTAATGAAACCTCGGGAACGGGAACTTATATTCTCGATGTAAGCGCCTTGGGGATAAGACTGGAGACCCCCATCCCCTTTGCTCAAAGAGACCTATTGTCCATAAAATTTCTCATTCCAGGGGAAACGCGAGAATTACTGGTGGGGGGTAAGGTTATGTGGATCAGGCCGCTGCCGACGCCGCCAGAGCGCTTCATTGTCGGCATGAGACTCTTCGTTCCCCAATGGCATCTGGATAGAATTGGCAGGCAGTGGCAAGGGCTTAAACAGATTGACTGAAGGCCAAGGAATTCCCTATTCGGCCGATGACGCAAAAAAGGATACAGTTCATTTAACCTGAATCCTGAAAAAAAATGGTGGCGAGGCCCAGAATCGAACTGGGGACACGCGGATTTTCAGTCCGCTGCTCTACCGGCTGAGCTACCTCGCCTCCAAGCGATTTGTTTATCCCGGCCACCCGGTTTTGTCAAGATCAAATCTGGTATTAATGCCGGTTCCGAGTCCGCATCTATCTGAAAAAGCGATGAGCGGGCGGGGAAACCCCGCCCCTACAAATCAAAACGCCTTCTTGCTGTCCAGCAGCAGCGTCACCGGGCCGTCGTTGATCAGGCCCACCTCCATCATCTGCCGGAAACGGCCCGTGGCCACTTTGAGGCCGTAGCCCCTCAGAGCCGCGGCCAGGTCTTCGTAGAGCTTCTCCGCCGTCTCCGGCGGGGCCGCATGATCAAAAGAAGGTCTTCTTCCCTTGCGGCAGTCCCCCAGGATGGTGAACTGGGAAACCACCAGGGCCTCGGCCTTCAGGTCGAGGAGGGAAAGGTGCAGGAGCTTGCCTTCCCCCTCAAAGACTCGCAGGTTGGCCAACTTCTGGGCCATATAGGCCACATCCCCGGGCCCGTCGTCCGCGGCCACCCCGGCCAGAATCAGCAGCCCCTGGCCGATGCGGGCCACCTCTTCCCCCTCCACCCGCACCCAGGCTTCTTTGACCCGCTGCACCACCGCGCGCATTTCGCCTCCTAAAAGTTCCGAGTTCCGAGTTAAAGGAATAATCCTTAGTCCCCGGCATTAATTCTGCACTGCGCCATAGAATAAAGAAGCGCAGGAATGGTGTCAAGGCCGCGGTGCGGATGACCAGGGCTTAACCCGGAACTTGGAACTCGGAACTTCTCAGACCGGTTGCATCCCCCGGTTAAATGAGCTAATTTAAGAAGCAGAATTCGTTATAAGGAGACATGCGCATGGCCCTGATCGCGCCGTCCATTCTGTCCGCGGATTTTGCCAAAATGGGGGAGGAAATTAAAAGCGTCACCGCAGCCGGCGCGGACTGGATTCACATCGACGTGATGGACGGCCATTTCGTCCCCAACATCACCCTGGGGCCGCCGGTGATCTCCTGCCTCAGGAGCTATACTCCTTTGCTCTTTGACGTCCACCTGATGATCGCCCAGCCGGAGCGCTATATCGAGGATTTCGCGGCAGCCGGGGCGCAGCTCATCTGCGTTCAGGTGGAGGCCTGCACCCATTTACACCGCACCCTGCAACAGATCCGCCAGGCCGGGTGCCAGGCCGCCGCGGCCCTGAATCCCGCTACGCCTTTGGAGACTATCCAGTACGTGCTCGAAGACCTGGACCTGGTCCTGATCATGAGCGTCAATCCGGGGTTCGGAGGCCAGAGTTTTATTCCCTCCGCGCTTCCCAAGATCCGGCGGCTCCGGGAAATGATCGAGGCCGCGGGGCTAAACGTCAAGATCCAGGTGGACGGGGGCCTGAACGTGGACACCATCGGCGCGGTGGCCCGTGCCGGGTGCGACGTCTTTGTGGCGGGTACCGCGGTTTTCGGGGAGAAGGATTATGCCCAGGCTATAAAGGCGCTCCGCGCGAAGATCGATTCCGGGCTTAAGAATAAGAAATAATTAGAACCGGTTCAAAGCTTAATCCGAGACTGAGGATATGTTCTTAATAAGCAAGGGTTCTGAGAAAATGTTTTTAAGTCCCCCTTTTTAAAGGGGGATTTAGGGGGATTTTCAGGCGCTTATAAAATCCCCCCTGCCCCCTTTAGAAAAGGGGGAGTGGCTATTGCCAAAATTCACGTTGCCTGGCTGATTCAAGATGCTTTTAAAAATAAGTTTTGAAATGACTTCTAAGTAAATTTCTCCATTATTATGTGGCTGTATCTGGCGAAAAGATTGCTCTTCATGTTCCCCATGCTCCTGGGGATCACCATAATTTCTTTCACTGTCATCCACATGGCCCCGGGCACGCCGGTGGAGCTGCAAACCACCATGAACCCCAAGGCCTCCCTGGAGGCCCAGAAGCGGTTGATAGAACTTTACGGCCTGGACAAGCCGATACACGTGCAGTACTGGGACTGGCTCAAGCGTCTGGCCTTTCTGGACTTCGGGCGCTCTTTCTCCCCGGACCGCCGCCCGGTGTGGGACAAGATCAAGGAGCGCATCGGCATTACTTTGGGGCTCAATATCATGACCCTCTTCATCATTCTCTCCTGCGCCATTCCCATCGGCGTCATTGCTTCGGTGAAGCCCCATTCCTGGTTTGACAAGGGCACCACCCTCTTTGTCTTTTTCGGCTTCTCCATGCCCAGTTTCTGGCTGGCTCTGCTCCTCATTATGTTCTTCGGGGTTTACCTGGACTGGCTCCCCATCTCCGGCCTCACGTCCCTGACCTTTTCCCAGTTCACCTTCTGGCAGAAGATGCAGGACCTGGTGGCTCACGTGACCTTACCCATATTGGGGGCCGCGCTCCTGGGGCTGGCCTCTATGTCCCGGTATATGCGGGGCAGCATGCTGGAAGTCATCCGCCAGGACTATATCACCACCGCCCGGGCCAAGGGCCTGCCGGAGGGCGCGGTCATTTTTAAACACGCGTTGCGCAACGCGCTGCTGCCGGTAATCACCATGCTGGGATTGTCCGTGCCGGGTCTTATCGGCGGCAGCGTCATCTTTGAGACCATCTTTGCTATACCCGGCATGGGCCAGTTGTTTTACGGCGCGGTCATGGCCCGGGATTATCCGGTGGTGATGGCGGAACTGGTAATCGTCGCGTTTCTCACCCTGCTGGGGAACCTCCTGGCGGACGTGAGCTATGCCTTGGTGGACCCGCGGATTCGGACGGGTTAGATGTATATATAATCCTTAAGCGCCTTGGCGTCCTTACGTGAGAAATTATTTCGCGCAAAGGCGCAAAGACGCAAAGATAAGTCGCAAGATAAGACCTTATGCAAAAGAGAGAATTCTGGGACCGTTTCCGGCGTAACCGCCTGGCCATGTGCGGCCTGGCCCTGGTGGCTGGGATGTTCGCGGTGGCCCTCCTGGCGCCGTGGCTGGCCCCCTATGACCCTAATCTTATTGAGCTAAAAGAGGTGCTAATGCCCCCCAGCGGGGCGCATCTACTGGGCACCGACACCCTGGGCCGGGACGTTCTCTCCCGGGTGATCTATGGCTCCCGCATCTCTTTATTGGTGGGGTTTGTGGCCGTGGGCATCGCCACCTTGATCGGCGTGCTGGTGGGATCCCTTTCAGGGTATTACCGGGGTTGGGTGGACCAGGTGTGCATGCGTCTGGTAGACGTGATGCTCTGTTTTCCCGTATTTTTCCTGATCCTGGCGGTCATTGCCTTTTTGGGCCCCAGCATCTGGAATATCATGGTGATCATCGGCCTCACCGGCTGGATGGGGGTGGCCCGGCTGGTGCGGGCCGAATTCCTGTCTCTGCGGGAGCGGGAATTCGTGGCCGCGGCCCGGTCTTTAGGGGCTTCGGACGCCCGCCTCATCTGCCGCCATCTGCTCCCCAACGCCCTGACCCCGGTGATGGTCTCTGCCACTTTGGGGGTGGCCGGGGCCATCCTCACGGAAAGCGCGCTGAGCTTTCTGGGCCTGGGGGTGCAACCTCCCACCCCCAGTTGGGGCAATATCCTCACCATGGGCAAAGACAACATCGAGATCGCCTGGTGGTTGTCCGTGTTTCCCGGTCTGGCCATTTTAGTGACGGTGATGAGCTACAACCTCCTGGGTGAGGGCATCCGGGAGGCCATTGACCCCCGTTTGAAGGAGTAGATTATGCGTATGCTTAAGCCTAAGCTGCCCTTGATTATCGCCGCGGCCCTGGTAGCGGTTTTGCTGCTGGGAAGCGCGGGCGTCTATGCCCAAACCGATAAGAAGCTCACCTCCATGATGATCCAAAGCTATGACCTGCTGGAAGCTGGCAAAGTGGACCAGGCCCAAAAGATCTACGAGCAGGTGCTGCAAGAAGACCCGGGCAACCCCCTGGCCCTGAACAATCTGGGTGCGGTGATGGTCAAGAAGGGGAAATACAAGGAGGCACTGTCCTACCTTAATCAGGCCCTGCCCAAAGCCAAAGGCTACAAAGTGATGGTCAACCGGGTCTGTGAGGTGGATGGCGTCTGCCTTGCTTTCCGGCCGCTCCAAGAGGTTTACGGCAACCAGGAGCTGGAGCCCCTGGTCAGACTGAATATCCAGATGGTCCAGGGCAAGCTGGCCGCGCCCGCGGCAAAATAATTCACCACTAAGACACAAAGAGCACCAAGATCCACCAAGAAAATACTCTGTAGGCGGGTTCCCCGCCTACAGAATAAATTCCTTTGTGATTCTTGGTGTCTCTGCGTCTTTGTGGTGAGTTTTTTATCCCTCGATTCGCTCCGTTGTAAAATCTTTTACACAAAGGCCGTTCCCGGCGCAAATTGATTGACAATTCCGCTAATAGTCCCTATCTTCTTATCTCAGGGCGGCAACGCAGAGATGGTACCATCAATTTGAGGGAGGGATTATATGCTTCGGACTTCTGTTAAGATTACCGCCATTGTTATGGCTCTCATCTTCGTCGCCAGCGGACTGGCTTTCGCGGCTAAACCCAAGAAAGCTGAGAAAGAGATGGACGTGGGTGCGATGCTGATGGCGAGCTTTGAGCTGATGGAAAAGGGGAAATTTCCGGAAGCCCAGAAACTGTTGGATAAGGTTCTGGCCAAAGATCCCGGCAATCCCCTGGCCCTGAACAATATGGCGGCTATTATGGTCAAACAGAAAAAATTTGACAAGGCCGACACTTATCTCAACCAGGCACTGGCTCGGGCTAAGGGCTACATGGTCCAGATCAACCGGGTTTGCCAGGTGGGCGGTATCTGCGTAGCCTTCAAACCCGCGGCCGGCGGCACCGGCAATCAGGAGCTGGAACCCCTGGTCAAGATGAACATCGACATGGTTAAGCAGTATATGTCAGCCGAACCCCTGTCAGGGAAAGGCCCCAGATAAAGCAAATTGCCGCCCAGCAGGAGCTCCTGGCCCCTTCGGGGGCCTTTTTATTTCTCAGTTTCAAACCAGCTTTAGGCGGTAGCTCTGCGTGCGGAAGACCTAACATAAACGAGGTTCCAAAATCCAAATATTAATGCGGTTTAAGTTTAATGGGAAATTAGTTGAACACCGCGTTGATTTCCAAAGTCGCGGCCTTATGTTATGTTAAATCCGATGGGCCTAGGCGCCTGTCTAACCTCAGGGAAGCGAGCTTAAGCCGAAACGCTCTCCGGCTGTAGCATTCCCGAAATTCAGGAGCATTAACGTATGAAACGTCTTTCTTTATTGTTGGTCTGGATGTGCGCAGTGGTTTTCATCCCCGGCATGATTAATGCTCAAGACGTGAAAAAATACGTGGACCAGGGGATCGAGAAATGCGAATTGGGGCAGTACGACCAGGCCTTAAAAGACTTTAACGACGCCTTGAAGCTGAAACCCAACGACGCCTCCCTTTACGACCTCCGGGGCATGGCCTATCGTTGCAAGAACATGATTGATCAGGCCCTCAAGGATTTTCAAAAGGCCATGGAGTTGGACCCCAAATTCGGCCGCCCCTATCGCAACCGGGCCATGGTCTATTTTGACCAGGGCGATTTCACCAAATCCTTGGAAGACCTGAAAAAGGCCCAAAGCCTGGGCTATAAAGTCGATGAGGATTTTCTGAAGATGGTGGCCAGAAAGGCCGCGGAGAAAAAGTAAAAAGATTCACCACTAAGGCACAGAGACACAAAGGGTCCCAGAGGAAAATGAAATATTAGCTTTGGCTCTGCCAAAGCTAATATTCTATTTTTAACTTTGTGCTACTTTGTGTCCTTTGTGTCTTTGTGGTGAATTATTTTTTGGGACGCCGCGTCCGCTGCGGCAAGTTTTTCCTTGATGTAAGGCAATAAAGCCGGGTCCGGGGATTTTTCCAGCAGTTTCTGCCAGTATGGGGCTGCTTCCTGGGGCTTGCCGGACAGTTCCAGGAGCATGGCCAGACGGCGAAAAATTTCCCCCTGCAAAGGCGCGGGGGCCTTCTCCGCCACCGGCTGCAACGCGTCTATGGCTTGGCGGTAATCTCCCCGGGCCTCATAGCAGTAACTCAGACTTTCGGCAATCAATGGGTCCCAACTGGACGGCGGACCGGCTTGCAGAGCTTCGTATGCCTTGGCGGCTTCGCCGTAGTCCCGCGTCTGATAAAGGAGGTGGGCGCGAAACATGGCGGCCTCCCGGGCCGTGGGAGTTCCGGGATAATCCTTCAGGATTTGGTCCAGGGCCTTCAAAGCCTCGGCTGCCGCTTCCGGCTTGCTGAGCAGGGGCATGGCTTTGGTCATGGCCGCGCCTGCCTGCTCGGCCTTGCGGGCTTTAAGTTGGGTCATTATCCCCCAGACCGCCAAGCCGAGAAACACCGCCACCAGCCCGGCGGTGACCCACCGCCAGTAATCTTTAAGATATTGCAGCAAGCGGAGCTGGAGGGAGAAGATCTCCGGAGGCTGCTCCACGAAGTCGCGTTTGCGGGGACCAGGTTTGGCCATTTTGTTTCCTCATAATCTAGATTTTTATTAATTCGGGTTAAGCCGAAAAATAGCTTTTTCAGTAACCAGTGATCAGTAATCAGTAATCAGTAATCAGAATATTTTTTCGGGCACTGATCACTGATTACTGATTACTATCAGATTATATTAATCCTCCACCACCTGTGCTAACCGCCGGGCCAGTTCTTCCCCTCGCGTCCCGTGTCCTCTGAATAAAAATTCCCGGGTACTCTCCCCGGTAATCTCAATTTGCACTTCCAGGTATTCCTTGGGCAGCAGGTCCCCCAATCTTTCGGCCCATTCCACTGCGGCCACTTGCGGCCCGGAGAGGTACTCCTCCAGGTCCGGGAGCATCTCCGGAGGCAGATTCTCCAAGCGGTAGAGATCGATATGCACCAGGGGCAGCCGCCCCGGATATTCGTGGATCAGAGTAAAGCTGGGGCTGGCCACCAGGTTTGGAGGAACCTCCAGGCCTTGGGCCAGGCCGTGGACGAACTCAGTCTTGCCGCTCCCCAATTCCCCTTTTAGGGCCAGCAGATCGCCGGGGGCCAGCCATTTTCCCAGGGCCGCAGCCAGCTTGCGGGTGGCCTCGGGGCTCCGGCTGGTCCATTTACAAGACTCCTGAAGAATTTCGGGTACCACCAGGAAGTTAATAAAATCCATTCCCCTTACTGCGGGGAATTTAGGATGATTGCTAAGGCCTCAGATTGCCAAGAAATTATCGTTCTCGCTCTTTCAAATTAATTGAGAAAAAATAAGGGGTTGGGGGAGGGAATCTGAGGGAGGGGGCAGGGGCCCACCGGCCCCTGGCCCCCTCCCTCAGATTCACATACTCACTTCCCCGGTTCCTTCGCCTGGGCCCGGATGAGGTCGATCTTGCCGATCACCCCGACCAGCTTTCCTCCCTCCACCACGGGGATGGTATGGACCTTTTTCTTCGCCATCAGATCCGCGATCTGGTTCACCGGCGTTTCCGGATAAACGGTGATGGGGTCGGCGGTCATTACGTCCGCCACCGAGGTTCCCAGCATCTTCTCCAGACGCTTTTTGAAATGCGCAGGGGTTTCCAGAAAGAGGCGCAGGTCAAACAGGGCAACGGTAGGGGGGAGTTCCAGGTCCCGGGCCCGGGCCACCAGATCGCTCTGGGTGATTACCCCCACCACCCAGTCCTCCTTGTCCACCACGGGCATGCCGCTGATGCGGTGTTTATCCAGCAAGGCCGCCACCTCGGTCACCGCGGTTTCCGGAGTGGTGGTGATTACCTCTGTGGTCATGATATTACGCGCTTGAAGCATATGCCTTCCTCTGTTTCGGGAATATTTCCTTGGGTAAATTCGCTGAGGACTTCGGGAAAGACCAGCAGCAGGTCTCCGGCAATCAGGCCCCGGGGGCTGTACTGGGAGGCCCAATAGTCCGCGGCCAGGCCGTGGAGATAGACGCCCAGGCGGGCCGCGTCCCAAGGAGCCAGATTCTGGGAGAGAAAACCGCCGATGAGGCCGGTGAGCACGTCCCCGGTGCCGCCGCTGGCCAGCGCCGGATTACCGGTGGAGTTAATGCTCACCCGGCCCGCTGGGTCGGCCACCAGGGTCTGTGCGCCTTTGAGCACCACCACCGCGCCGGTTGCGGCCGCGGCTTTCCGGGCCGTGCCCAGGCGGTCGGCCTGCACCTCCTGGGGAGTAACCCCCAGGAAACGGGCCATCTCCCCGGGATGGGGGCTGAGAATGCGCGGCCCGGCTGCGTTCTTTAAAACCTCCGGCTTCCCGGCCAGGGCGTTGACCCCGTCCGCGTCGATGACCATAGGCAGAGAGGCGTCCTGGACCAGCCGCCGCACCAGTTCCTGGGTCTCCGGATGGGTGCCCAGGCCTGGCCCCAAGGCCAGCGCGGTTTTGTGCTCCAGAAAATCTTGTATCGGCTCCAGGGCCTTCATCCCCAGGGCCCGCTCGTCGATGGCCTCCGGCAAGGGCAGGGTCATGGCCTCGGTGATCTTCACCTCCAGGATATCGTTGAGGCTCGCGGCAATACCCAGGGTCACCAGGCCCGCGCCCGCGCGCAAGGCCCCTTCGGAGGTCAGGGCCGCGGCCCCGGTCTTGCCTGCGGACCCGGCCAGGACCACCAGGTGGCCGAAGGTGCCCTTATGACCGGCAAACGGCCGGGGGGGAAGCAAGGCCCGCATCTCCGCGGCCTCCGCCAGTTCCACCGCCGCGCTTTGCGCCAGTTCCGGGGGGATGCTGATGTCCACCTGCCAGAGACGGCCCGCGTAATCCCGGCCCGGCGGCAGGATTTGGCCGATCTTGGGCCAGCCGTAAGTGACCGTGACCCGGGCCTGCACCGCCGCGCCCAGGGGTTGCCCGGTATCCGCGTCCAGGCCGGAAGGAATATCCACCGCCAGGACCGGAGGCCGCAGGCGGTTGATTTCGTCGATCACCAAACGCATCAGGCCCCGGACTTCGGTGTTCAAGCCGGTGCCTAAAAGCGCGTCCACAATCAGTTCGGAGCGGGCCAGGCGGTGGGCCAGGGGGTTCAGGTCCTTCTCCTCCAGGACTTCTTCAATCTCAATCCCCAGGTGCGCCGCAATCTCCAAATTGACCTTGGCGTCTCCCTGGAGCTGGTCCCGGGCGGCCACCAGAAAGATGGCCACCGGGATGCCCGCCTGGGCCAGGTAACGGGCCACCACGGAGCCGTCGCCGCCGTTGTTGCCCCGCCCGGCCACCACCGCCACCGGCCCGGCCAGGTCAGGGAATTCCTGCCTGAGAATCTGGTAGGTGGTGCGCCCCGCGTTCTCCATGAGCACCAGGGAGGGAATGCCTACTTCCTCGATGGCCTTGCGGTCCAGTTCCCGCATCTCTGCAGCAGTAACGAGCTTCATTGAGCGCCCCGATCAGGCAAGGTAACCGCAAACTTCAGCATTAGCCGCACCAGCTTGGGCCTGCTGCCAAGCAATATAATTATCTTTGGGTTTGCACGTCAAGATAACACAATCCCCAGGGGAAAGCCAAGCTTGCAAGGGGGCGGAGATAAACCGGAGTTCAGACTTTTATCTTAAGTTATGTCTGGATAAGTTGCACATGGGCCTGCGGTCTAACCATACCTCATGAAAAGTTTTATCCCCCCTCACCCCAGCCCTCTCCCCCCGCCAACTGACGTTACAGAGAGGTGAATGCGGACACGACGGAGGGAGAGGGAGTTTTAGCTGGGACCTCGAAATGTCTTACTGGGAACTGGGAACTGGAAACTTTTCAGGACAGTTAAAATTTATGCAGGTGTATAAAGAGGGAAGGGGAGGGGCGGGGAAATCCTTTTCCCCACCCCCCTTGTGACTTGCTCGGTGACTCCGAAGTAAAATTGTCCGCGCTAAAGGTTAACTTGGCAAGACTCCAGAACAGGCCGACTCTTTCCAGGAAGCAAAATGCAAGATAGGGACCAACTGCCTTATTCCCGCGGGGCTGCCGGGTTATGAGGCGGGCCGACCATGCGAAAACAGGCATGGTTGCTGGCTCTTTTCAATGCAAAATATATCTGCTTGGGCTTTAAAGACAGAATCAGGAAATAGCTGCACCGGAGTTGGCATGTTCATAATAATGAACGCTATGTTTCAGAATCACCGCATGTTCTTAAATATGAACATGATCCCTTTCCCCGAGTTTTTTCGAGCCGGGCCCCGGGAGCCAGATTCCCGTTGACGCAGCCAGGAGCAGGGATTATAGTTTTCTAATAATCTGAATTAAATACTTATTTTATTCTACCTCCTTAATTAGCCAACCAACAACTTTGAACCAATAACTTTGAACCTTGAATCTTTCGGACTCCGTCATGAAAATCACCCTGGCCCAACTCAATCCCATTGTGGGAGACGTTTCCGGGAACTTGAGGAAAGTCATCGACACCCTGGAGCAGCGCGCGTCAGAGACGGACCTCATCGTCTTCTCCGAGCTTTTCCTGGTGGGCTATCCCCCCCGGGATTTGCTGGAGCAGCCCGCGCTGATCGAGAAAACCCAAAACGCGGTGCAAGAGCTGCAAGCGGCTTCTCGGAAATTTCCCCGAACCGGGGTGCTGGTGGGCGCGCCCATGCCCACCGGCCTGGACACCGGCAAAGGATTGCACAACTGCGCGCTCCTGATCTATGGGGGGGAGATTCTCTTTCGCCAAAACAAATCCTTGCTCCCCACCTATGACGTGTTTGATGAAACCCGGCACTTTGCGCCCGCGACCCAGATGGAAGTGGTCCCTTTCAAAGGCGAAACCCTGGGCGTCTCCATCTGCGAAGACGCCTGGTACGACCCGGAACTGTGGTCCCGGCGGCTCTACCCCTGCGATCCCATCCAGGTGTTGGCCCAAAAAGGGGCCACGATTCTTATTAATATCTCGTCATCCCCCTTTCAGGTGGGCAAGGAGGAGGTGCGCTACCGCCTCTTTCACAACCATGCGCAGCGGTTCGGCTTGCCTTTTATTTACGTAAATCAGGTAGGGGGGAATGACGAGCTGATCTTTGACGGCCGCAGCCTGGCCCTGGATAACCGGGGGGAGGCACTGGCCGTCGCGCCCGCGTTCCGGGAGGCCCTAATCACCGTGGACCCCGCAGTTCCGGGGAAGCCCGGCCTTTATCAACCCCAGGAAGAGATCGCCACCGTGCACGAGGCCCTGGTTTTAGGGCTCCGGGATTATTTGACCAAGTGCGGTTTTTCTAAGGCTGTGGTGGGCCTCTCGGGCGGGGTGGACTCCGCGGTCACCTGCTGCCTGGCTCAGGAGGCTTTAGGTAAAGAGAACGTTTTAGGGGTGCTCATGCCCTCGCCTTATTCTTCTAAGGGCAGCATCCGGGATTCCCGTAAGCTGGCTAAAAATTTGGGCGTCCAGGTCAAGGAAATCCCCATTACCCCCATTTACCAGGCTTATCTGCGCTCTCTGAAAGGTCACCTGGACGTGGACAAGATCGGCGTGGCCCTGGAGAACGTCCAGGCCCGCATCCGGGGCAATATCCTCATGGCCCTGTCCAACGAGTTCGGCTACCTGGTGCTCTCCACGGGGAATAAAAGCGAGATGGCGGTGGGCTACTGCACCCTTTACGGAGACATGAGCGGGGGCTTAAGCGTGCTCGCGGACGTGCCCAAGACTCTGGTCTATCAACTGGCCCGGTATCTCAACCGGGAGCGGACCCTCATCCCCGAAGAGATCATCACCAAGCCGCCGTCCGCGGAACTGAGGCCCGACCAGAAGGACCAGGACACCCTGCCGCCTTACGAGGTCCTGGACCAGATCATGAATTATTACCTGACAGAAGGCTATTCCTTTAAGGACATCACCCGCCTGGGATTTGAGCCGGACATGGTGAGGTGGGTGATTAGGGCCATTGACCGCAGCGAATACAAGCGGAAGCAGGCCGCGCCCGGCCTGAAGATCACCTCCAAAGCCTTCGGCATGGGCCGCCGTATACCTATTGCCGCAAGATATGAGTTCTGAGATTAGTAGCCAGTAGTTGTATTGACAATAGACATTAACATACATTAATATGCTTGGGTAAGGAGGAAAAATCATGAAGCTCCATTCCCAAGCGGCTCTGACCCTGAAACAGCGCCAAAAAGTTAAAAGATTGCATGATGAGG
>Ga0233421_10000115_pt1 | contig 42088 bp, 38 predicted proteins | sample Watercolumn_Mata_3_FD_182725 | JGI IMG/M metagenome (GOLD analysis project Ga0233421, IMG submission 182725) | Freshwater microbial communities from Lake Matano, South Sulawesi, Indonesia - Watercolumn_Matano_2014_107_MG | ecosystem: Environmental > Aquatic > Freshwater > Lake | place... | reverse complement strand
GGGGTTTGGGGGAGGGGGTAAGGGCCCACAGGCCCTTAGCCCCCTCCCCCAAATCATTCCTACTTCCGCCGTCCCTTGAACTGCCGCACCTGGTACATGAAGGCCTCCAGGCGGGTGCGGGTGTGGGTCTGTTCCTGGCCGTCGTAGGCCAGGTTTAAAAACGGTATATGGTCGTGGTCTTCCTGGAAGCGCCGGAACAAGGAATTGACCACGGTTCCCGGCATGCAGGTGAAGGGCATGATGTTCACCAGCCCGGAGACGCCCTTCGAGATAAAGTCCCGGGATTTGCCGATGGACAGAATTGCCTCCCCTTCAAAGGAAGCATCCAGGTAGCCCTGGGCCAGTTCCAGGGTCTGGGGGATGGTGGGTTCCGCCAGGTTTCTAATGCTGTCTTTGAAGATATCTTCCAGCATATGTTCGTCTTTTCTCTGGAAGTACTCTTTGAGCAGAATCTGTAAGAGATGGCGGTAGCGTTTATAGACCTTCGCCCGGCGCTTGGAGGTAAAATTGACATAAAGGAGCCACTCGGCGATGGGGGGCATCCAGACTTCGCCTCCCAGGGCCTCGATCTCCCGCACCGCATTTTCGTTGGCGAAACGGTTGGCCCGGGTGTAAATCTCGCCGATAATGCCCACCAGGGGCTTATCGCCCGAGCCGTTCAAGGCCACGTCATCCATGGCCCGCCGGGCTTCCTGGAGGGTCGCCACTACGTCTTTCCGGTCCCTTAAGGTATGGTGCACTTCCCGTAAATAGTGTTGATAGACTTCATCCGTATCTCCCGGGTTTTGTTCATAAGGCCGGGTCTCCCGGAGTTTTTTCTCCAAAAGATCGATGGCCACCACCCCCCGCCAGGCGATGCGGGTGTAATCGCCCCCCACCATGCCCAGCTCCTGGTACATGGTTTCGCTCTGATCCGGAGAATAGACGGGCATCTGGGGATACCCCAATTCATCCAAAATAAGGCGCTGGTAGCGGTGGTATTGGCCGAAGCGGCAGGGGCCGTCCCCGGAGGGCATGAAGAACGCGCTCCTGTCCGGGTCGAAGTCCGGGCGCTGCACCAGCTTGGCCATATCCCCGGTGGTAAGGATCAGGGGATAGCACTCCTTCCCGGAGGTGAGGCGGCGGCCAAGCTCCAGGGTCTCTTCATCCGATTCCGGCAGGACCTCGGCTTCACCGCCGCAGGCCTCAAACGCGGCCACCAGGGCCAGGGCCTGGTCGGTCATGTGGGGCAGGTAGACCCTGCGCCGTTGGGCCGCGATCACCCGGTGACGGAAGGGGGAGACTTTTTCCGGCTCCGGCTGGGGGGTGACGTTTTTCAAGCTGTCCAGGAAGGCCTCCAGCCGGGTGATGGCCCCCACGTCCGCGGAATGTTCATCGATTTCAATTTCGAGATAAGGTTTGCCCCGCATCTTGTCCCGGAAAAAGTGCTGGATGAAGGAGTCCGGGCCGCAGCCGAAATTGGTGATGTAAATGCCGTAAAGACGGGGGTCCTTGCGGATGAGTTGGGCCGCGCCCAGGATCTTTTGGCCGAAGCGCCAATACATGGGCTTGATTTCGTCCAGGTCCTCCGCTTGATCCAGGGGCAGGAAGTCCATGGGTATGGCCTGGACCCCCAGGGTACGCAGCTTGCGGTGGAGGTTGAGGTTCATGCCCGGGTCCAGGGCGTTGTAAGGCCGGCCGATGAGGACCATGAGGCGGCCGTCTGCGGGCAGGGACTCCATGATCTCCCGGCCCCGGGCTTCCAGGGCCCGGTAATAGACCTGTTGCGCGGCTTCCGCCCGGCGCAGGGCCCGCTCCACCCGCAGGGTGGAAAGCCCCAACTGGCCCGCCAGGGTCTTCAGGCCCCGGCGCAGTTCCTGGCGGCCCCGGCCGAAGTAGAGGACCGGGCTTAAGATTTCCGCCTGGTACCTGCCCAGATCGATGGTGGCCGGGGCCACGTACGCCAGGGTCTGGGCCATGGGGCAAACCACCCCCTGGCGGATTTCCGGATGGGGATTGGCCATGTCGATGATGCTGGGGAGAAAGATGCGCGTGACACCCTTCTCCAGCAGGTCCAGGATGTGGCCGTGGGCCACCTTCACCGGGTAGCAGGGTTCCGCGGCCAGGCATTCCACACCCTGGCGGATTACCTGCTTGTTGGTCTTTTGGGAATAGACCACACTAAAGCCCAGAGCCTCGAAGAAGGCCCGGAAAAAGGGCATCAGTTCCTGGAAAAACATGGTCCGGGGGATGCCGATGGCCCCGCGCTTGCCGGGCTTGGGTTCCGGTTCTTCCAGGCCGTAGAGGAGGTCCTCCCTTTCCCTGACGAGGTCCGGCAGGTCCACCTTCTTCTGCTGCGCGCCCACTTCGTATTTTTCACAGCGGCTGCCGTAGAACAAAGGCTTTTCCCCGGCGATCTGGACCTGGCGGATTTCGCAGCGGTTGGGGCAGCTCTGGCATTCAAAGGAAGTGATGGCATACTCCCGGTCGGCCAGATCGAAGCCTTTGAACCGGGAGGTCTCCCAGTCGCGCTCCCGCATGGCCAGGAGAGCCGCGCCGATGGCCCCGGTGACGTCATGGTGGGGCGGCACCGTGATCTTTTGGCCCGTCACCTTCTCGAACGCGGCCACGATCCCCTTATTGGCTGCGGTGGCCCCTTGATAGAAGACGTTCTTCCCAACCTTCCGGTCTTCCACCACCTTGTTCAAATAATTCTGGACAATGGAATAGGACAGGCCCGAAACCAGGTCTTCTTTCACCGCGCCCCGCTGCTGGTGGTGCACCAGGTCGGATTCCATGAACACGGTGCAGCGCTCCCCCAGGGGCACGGGCTTTTTGCTGGCCAGGGCCAGTTTCCCGAATTCTTCTTTAATGGAGATGCCCAGCTTTTCCGCCTGCTCCTCTAAGAACGACCCGGTGCCCGCGGCGCAGACCTTGTTCATCATGAAGTCCACGATGGCCCCGTGCTCCAGGCTAATGAACTTGGAGTCCTGGCCGCCGATCTCAAAGATGGTGTCCACTGTGGGGTCGATGGCCGCGGCCGCGGTGGCCTGAGCGGTGATTTCGTTGCGCACCACGTCCGCGCCGATGAAGTCCCCGGTGAGGTAGCGGCCCGAACCGGTGGTGGCTGCGCCCATGATATCCACGCGGCCTGCGAGCTTGGACCCCACCCTTTTCAGGCCCTCGGTGATGGCCTCCAGGGGCCGCCCCGCGGTAAGCAAATATTCCCGGGCTAGCACCCGCATATCTTTATCGATGACCACCACGTTGGTGCTGATGGAGCCCACGTCCACGCCCAGGTAAGCCTCCACCTGCGCGCCCATCAGCGGCGTGGGGGCCACCGCGTAAGCCTCTTCCCCCAAATTCGCAGGCGGATTCAAGGGAGCCAGCGACCGTCCGGCCTCCACTTCCCGGGTCAGATAGTCTTTCAGGGGCTGGAGATTCAGATGGAAATCCGCGGGGAGCTGTTCCCGGCTGGCCAGCAACGCGCCCACCGCGCCCAGCGCGCAAAAATGGGGCGGGATGATGAGGCCTGCCTCATCCAGGTCAAAGACCTGGCGGAAGGCCTGGCGCACTCCCAGGTTGTGGGCCACGCCCCCCTGGAAGGCCACCGGCGGGGTGATGGTCTTCCCCTTGGCGATATTGCTTTTGAGGTTCCGGGCCATGGCCTGGCAGAGGCCGGCGATGATTTCGAAGTCCGGGGTCGCGCCCTGCTGCAGGTGGATCATGTCCGTCTTGGCAAAGACGCTGCAGCGCCCGGCCACCCGGGGCGGGGTGGTGGATTTGAGAGAAAGTTCGCTGAACTGCTCGATGGTATAGCCCAGGCGGTGGGCCTGCTGGTCCAGAAACGACCCGGTGCCCGCGGCGCACATGGTGTTCATGGCGAAATCTTGGATGATCTGGTGCCCGTCTTCGTCCACCACCAGGAGCAGCTTGGCGTCTTCGCCCCCCATGTCGATGATACTGCGGGCCTCAGGATGGAAATGAAAGGTGCCCCGGGCCTGGGCGATGACTTCGTTGACGAAGACTCCCCCCAAAAGCTCCGCCAGGACCTTGCCCCCCAAGCCGGTGAACGCGGCCAAACGGCATTTATCCAGAGGAAACTCCGGCGCCAGGGATTCCAGAAGCTTTAACGCCACCCGGTAGGGCTCCCCCTGGTGGCGGCGGTATTCCTCCTTGAGCACCTCTCCCTGGGGGCTCATGACCACCAGGTTGACACTCACCGAACCCACATCCATTCCCACATCGAATACTTCGCGCATAATCCACATCCCCCGAATGCTGGGTTATTGGTCTTGGAAAAGAGTTTTAAACATTAGTTTTGGATTTATTGTTGAATTACTCCCATTTGAAGTGGAAGGTTGAAAAGCGGGGTTTCTTTCTCCCCCTTTTCTAAAGGGGGTAGGAGGGATTTTTGAAGCGTGCTTAAAATCCCCCTAAATCCCCTTTTAAAAAAGGGGGACTTAAAAACCCGCTGTCCGGGCGTCTTTCCCCGGCTGGCTGAGATAAAACCCTTGATCCTGGTAGCGACTAAATGAAATCGCTCCGGATGCGCAAAGTCGCTTCAGCCTCTCCTGCACCAAATTTAAGGGTAGCCCCAAAACCTCAGCCACGTCCGCGGCGGTCATGGGCCGGCGTGAGAGCATTTCAATGAACCGGGCGTCGCTCACCGCGGTTTCCGCACTGGCGGGCCGGGGACTGGACGCGATGACCTGCGCGCCTGCCCCCAGGAACGCGGCCACGGCCTGCATCTCTTCTTCGCTTAAGGGTTGGGCCGCAGCATCCACCACCGGCCGCACCGCGGTGTTGAGCTGCACTTTATCCGGGGTAATCTTGTCGATAACCCGGCGCAGGGCCTCCAGCTCCGCCTCGGTGTCGTTAAGGCCTTTCAGAATCATGATCTCCAGCCAGATTTGCCCGGGGTATTCCCGGCGCAGGGCAGAGAGACCCTCGATCAGCTGCGTCAGCGACATCCCCGGCAGGGGCTTATTGATAGACCGCCAGGTTTCTTCTATAGCTGAGTCCAGGGAAGGAAGAATCACGTCCGCGGCCAACACATCCCGGCGCACCTCTTCCAGATGCAGCAACGCCCCGTTGGTCAAGATGGCCACGGGCGTATCCGTCATTTCTTTAATTGCGGCGATGATCTTGCCGATGCCCAGGTTCAAAGTGGGTTCCCCGGAACCGGCTAAGGTGATGTAATCCAACGCCTCCGGGGGATTTGCCAGATAGGCCCGCAACTCCTGGATAATGGCCGCGGTTTTATACTCAAAACGGTCCAGGGTCTGCCGCGTGGTGGGGCCCACCTCGCAGTAGACGCAATCATAAGGGCAGAACTTCCGGGGAATCAGATCGACCCCCAGGGAGCGCCCCAAACGCCGGGAGGGAACCGGTCCGAATAAGAAGATCATATAATTTCAGTGATAAGTAATCGGTAATCAGTAATCAGTGGCCAGTAGCCAGTGGCCAGTATTCAGTAAGTAATGGTTGTTTTTTAGTCGCCGCAAGGCTGTTAACCAGCCCAAAAGACAAAACAGCTTGTTTTGCACATCATCCTTGAACCTTGAAGTTCCAGGTCCCCGAGGGGTATTTCCCAAACTTGGAACTTGGAACTGGGAACTTGGAACTCTAAAAGCACCCCAACTGGCACTGGGTGATCTTAATCCGCAATTCGTTGAGCAACTCCCCCATTTCCTTCCGGGAGATTCCCAATTCCTTGGCCAGGTTCATGGCCGCGGCGCACGGGATTCTGCTTTCCGGGGCTGCGGCCCTGATTTTGGCTTTAATTTCTTCCTGGGTCATACAGCTTCTCTTTAGACTTTAGCTTGAAAATATAGTCACCGGGTCCCGGAAATCAAGGAGCCCCATTCCCGGCGAGGACTTGCCAGCAAGTGTCCACCAGCATTTCACTAAGCTGGGAGAGGTCTTGGGTGATGCGGTTATAGGCTTTGAAGACCGCGACCTGGAGCACCACCCCCAGGACCATAGCCGCGGCCAGTTCCACTTCCCTCGCCGGCACTTCGCCTTGGGCCATCCCCTGGGCAATGACCTTTTGCAGCACGGTCACCGCGGTCTCCATATCCGGGGTCACTTTTTTAAGCTGGGCGTGCTGGGCCAGCAACAGATAGCTGAAGAGCACCGGGTCCCGGTCGAAAAACGCGCAGAACCGCCGGATCATGGCGGCCAATTTGTCCTTCAGGGTCCCGTATTCCTCCTGGAGCCGGTCCAGGTCCCGGGCGAAGGCCAGGTAATTTTCGGAAAACAGCTCCCAGGCCAGCTGGTCCTTGCTCTCATAATGACGATACAAGGTGCCTTCGGCGATGCCCGCGGCCGTGGCGATGTCCCGGATGGTGGTGGCGGTAATGCCCTTCTCCACAAACAGCAGAAGGGCCGTGCGTTCGATCAATTCCTTGGTTTTTTTGCCGTCGCGCATAAATGCGGTTTTCGGTTTTCTGTTTTCGTTTAAAAGAATTTAAAATCTGAATAAGATAATTTAATGTGAGCGTTCACTCATTTATTAGAATAGGAACGACCGTCTGTCAAGTCTTTTCGGCGGATGAACACCGATTCAATCAAGATAAGTAAGTCAGTCTTTGGTGGCACAGGCTTTCCAGCCTGTGCAGGTTTTCGGCGGCACAGCCTGGAAAGGCTGTGCTACCGGTTAGCTTTTCTTTAATCTGCGTTCATCCGCGGTTAATTTTATGGTAGTTTAAGCGCATCACCGCGACAAGGAGGAAGAGCCTTGAAAGTGCTGGCCATATCCGGCTCGCCCCGCCCTCAGGGGAATACTTACCACCTCCTGCAAGAGGCCCTCAAGGTCCTGGAACAGCAGGGAATGGAAACGGCATATATTTCTTTGCATGACAGGCAGGTCTTGCCCTGCAAGGCCTGTATGAAATGCGCCACCGACAAAAACCGCTGCTCCCAGGAAGATGACGATTTCCATCCCATCTTCACGGCCATGGGCCAGGCGGACGGCATCATCGTGGGCTCCCCGGTCTACTTCGGCTCCGCCACCCCCAACCTCATGGCGCTCTTAGACCGGGCCGGATACGTGGCCCGCCAGGGGGACAATCCTTTCTATCGCAAGGTGGGCACCCCCATCGTCGTGGCCCGGCGCGCGGGGGTGAATTTCACTTATTCCCAGCTCCAATTCTGGTTTGTCATCATGGGCATGTTCGTGCCCGGCTCCACTTACTGGCCCATCGCCTACGGCCTCAAACCCGGGGAAGTGGCTCAGGATGCGGAAGGCATGAAGACCATCGCCAACCTGGCGGAAAACATGGCCTGGCTGATGAAGAAGTTGGCGTGAGAGGTTTTTGGGGGAGGGGGCTAAGGGGCGGTGGCCCCTTACCCCCTCCCCCAATCCCCCACCCCCAATCCCTTAAATTTAGGATGCGGGTGGGAGGAAGAATTGTAGGGGCGGGTTTTAAACCCGCCCCTCTTCTTCAAATGCTTGATTTCAACTGGGGTAGAGGCAGGGAGACTACCGCATTTCTATGAAGAGCTGCGTAGCCCGCACCTCCCGGCCGGACACGGCTACTCCCACCCCCACGTGGGTAAAGCCGGGAGTGAGAATATTTTGGCGGTGCCCCGGACTTGACATCCAGGTATTCATCATCATCCGGGCCAGGTTTTGGGGGTTAAAAGGGTAATAGCCGGAGCCCGTCCAGATGTTTTCTCCCGACCGGGAAATCCGCGAGCCGTAAGCCGGAGGCAGGCGCTCCATAAAGGACCGGCCCTCCGGATTCCGGTGGCTGAAGAAGCGTCGCGTGAGCATATCCACGCTGTGCTGCCGGGATGCCTCTATCAGGTTCGGGTCGGCCGCCAGCGGCGGCAGGCCGTGTTGGCGCCGGGTTTCATTGGTGAGCCGCCCCACCTCCCTTTCCACTTCCGGAAGCGGCTGAACGCCAGGGAAGCTCGGTCCTGGTCCAAAGGCCTGGGCCAGCACCGGCGGACTGCCCCATCCTTGATGCAGAGAAAAAAGGGCAGCCACCAGGAGGACTGCCCCCAAGGCCCGGATTCTTTTGGCGCTCATAACACTCCCCAAACCCTCTCAAAGGGATCAGGGGCCTGAAAAGACGATTTTTTCTCTGACCCCTGATCCATCACCCCTTAGCGGCCCGGAGTCGTTCTGGAGGGGAAGTATTCCGCCTGGGTGTGGGGGAGGAAGAGGGCGGCGATGTATTGGTTCATGTAGCCCGGGGTTTCGGAGAGCTCGAAGTTGGTCATCATCTTGGCGACCTGGAGTTCTTCTTCCAGCATCTCCCGGGAGAAGGCAAGCAGAGTGGCCCCCAGGAGCGAGGCGTTGCCCACGAATTGATAGCGGTCCCGGGGCAGGTCCGGCAGCAACCCGATGGCGATGGCGTTGTCGATATTCACGAAACTGCCGAACGCGCCGGCCAGGATGACCTGTTCCAGGTCCTGGAGACGCAGGCCCACGCTTTCCAGCAAAGTGACGTAACCCGCGAACATGGCGCCCTTGGCCCGCATCAGGTTATCAATATCCACTTCGCTTAAAGTAATGTCCTGGCCGATCTCCGTATCCTCAGCATAGGCGATGACATATTCATTACCATTTTCGGTCTTCCGAATCCGGGGCGCGCAGGTAATGAGATCATCCCGGAATTTACCGTTGGGGAGAATAATGCCTTCCTCCATCAGGACGGCCAGGAGGTTGATCAGCCCGGAGCCGCAGATGCCCTTGGGTTTGGTCATGCCGATGGTGAGGATCATGGGTTCGCAGGTGTCCGGGTTGATGGAAACTTCTTCGATGGCCCCCTGGGTGGCCCGCATGCCGAAGCGGATGCCGCCGCCTTCGAAGGCCGGGCCCGCGGAGCAGGCCGCGCACGCCATCCACTGCTGGTTGCCGATGACGATTTCGCCGTTGGTGCCGATATCGATGAACAGAGTCAGCTTCGGCTCTTTATATAAGCCGGAGGCCAGGACACCGGCGACGATATCTCCGCCCACGTAACTGGACACGGAACTGACGCTATAGACAAAGACGTGCTCCGGCACTTCCAGGCCCAGGTCCCGGGCCCGCAGCAGAGGGATGCTGCTTGCAGTGGGGGTGTAGGGAGCCAGGCGGATGTATTTGGGGTCGATGCCGTAGAAGAGGTGGGTCATGGTGGTATTGGCGGCCACGGTCATGTGGGAGATTTCCCCCACCGACAGCTTGTGCTGTTTCAGCAGCCGGTGCATGACCTGGTTGATGGTGCCCACCACCGACCTTTGCAGTTTATGCAGGCCTCCTTCTTTCTGGCTGAAAAGGATGCGGGTGATGACGTCGTCGCCGTAACTCATCTGGGCGTTGTAATCCGCGGCGTGGCCTACGATTTCACCTTTGGCCAGGTCCAGGAGCTGGACCCAGACGGTAGTAGTGCCGATGTCCACCGCCAGGGCATAGTGGCGCGAGGTGGTGTCGCCGGGCTCCACGTTTATCAGGTGGGGGGACCTAAAGCGGCGCCGGGAAAAATCCAGGGTGGCGGTGACCTGAAAGTCCTGCTCCCGCATCACCCGGGCCAGTTTCCTGAGAAGGTAGAAGTCCAGGGTGAGGCTCTCCACCGCATGTTGGTGGGCCAGACCCTCTTCCAGGCGGGACAGATCATTGATGTTATCCGCCAGGGTGGGGGGGGATAATTTGACAAATCTCTTCTTGAAGGCCGGGTTATAGAGGCCCTGCTCTTTCAAGGCGGAGATGTCGATGGGGCTGGGCCGGAGGCCGACTCCCGCCCGGCGGCGGGTCAGGGTGCGCCGGTCCAGCAGGGATTCCGGGGGGATGCGCACCACCACGTCACCGAGCACTCGGGTCTGGCAGGCCTGCCGGTAACCCAGGTCCCATTCCTCGTTGGTCAGAAGGCCGCCCCGGAGGCTGTCCACCTCGCCTGATTCCAGCAGGACCTTGCATTTGCCGCAGACGCCTTCGCCCCCGCAGGAGGCGTTGATATGCACCCCCGCCTGGAGCGCGGCCCGCAGCAGGTTTTCTCCCTCTTCCACTTCGATGGTCAGGTTATAGGGATTAAAGGTGACTTTTTTACTCACGATTTCTTTCTTCGGGGTGAAGCTGAAGTCGATTTTCGCTGGCAGCCGCAGGCGATAATGCGCATTCTATCACAAGAAATTGGCAAAAAGAATGTTAAAGTATAAGGGATTAGCGGGAATTAGTAGCCAGTGGCCAGTAGTCAGTAGCCGGAAAAAACTGACTACTGGTACTGACTACTTAAAGCGGAGGCGCAATGGCTGGTAGCCGGATAAGCGATTTGCTTCGGGAATTGTATCAAAAATTGTATGACGCGTTCGGCCCCCAGGGCTGGTGGCCGGGGGAGACTCCCTTAGAGGTCATTTTAGGGGCGATTCTGACCCAAAATACCAATTGGAATAATGTGGCCCAGGTGCTGGGAGAGTTGAAAAAAGAAGGTCTCCTGAACGCACAGACCTTGCGCGAAATGTTGGACATGGAATTAGCCCGATGGCTCAGGCCCGCAGGCTACTTTAATATCAAGGCCAGGCGGGTGAAAAATTTCTTGGACTTTTTTTCCCAGCGCTTTCATGACTCCTTGGAGGAAATGGCCCAAGAAGACCTGGGAACGCTTAGAGCCGCGCTACTGACGGTTAAAGGCATCGGACCGGAAACCGCGGACAGCATTCTCCTCTATGCCCTCCATAAACCCACTTTTGTGGTGGACGCCTATACTTACCGGGTCCTGAGCCGGCACTATCTGGCGCCCGAGGCCTGTTCTTACGATGAATTGCAGGGGTTGTTCATGGAAAATCTACCGGCAGATGTACCCCTGTACCAGGAATTTCATGCCTTGTTGGTGCGGGTGGGCAAGGAGTTTTGCCGCCCCCGGCCCCGGTGCCCGTCCTGCCCCCTGCATGCGTGGCGGCTTTCCGGAGAGTGAAATATTCTCCCTTTCTGGTACGAGTGTTGCATATAGAATAAGCCAGGAAGGGATTATGGCTTACATCGGAAAAGAAGAATATTTGGCGTTTTGGCTGCCCGAGTCTCTGCCGGTGGATGCGCTGGCGGGCGACAGCATCCAGCTTTTGGGGGGGGAGGAAGAGCCGGAGCCCATGGCTCCGGAGCCTTCCCGGGGTTTTATCATCGAGGATTGGTTCGGTCCATTCCTGTTGGGTCCTCCCACCCGTTTCTTAAGGGGCCGCTGTTAACCTCGGAGCCGGAAAAGGAAAAGCGGCAACCGTAATTGCCGGGATGGACCCATGATTTGGGGCCGTAGTCTAACGGCTCCAGCCTCCCTCGGCGGGCCGATGAATCAAGGCAAGGCTTGGTGAGGGACGGATTGTGTGGGGGGAGCAAAGAGCTCCCCCTTAATTTATTTGGGGGAAAAGGAGAAGAGGGAAAAAGGGGAAAGAGTAACGAAAGACAAATAGCCTCAACCCTATTCCCCTATTCCCCTTTTACCCCTTTGTGCCTTCCCTCTTTTATTTGCGTCCTGTCCTGATCATCGCCTATCCCCTTTTGATAAATATTCCCCTCTCCCCCAGAATGATGGTAAGATCAAGTCGCCTGATCACGGGCAAATTCGACCTGGATTGTGTGGAAAAATGGACATCATCGCGCTGCAACACCATTCCGTGGCGGATTTAATCGCCAGGCTCAAAGAGGTCCCCCTCCTCAAACAGCCCGACGTTTTTGTGTATCAGCAGGCCTTGATCACCCTGGAGCGGATTCACACGGATTGTCTTAATCCGGCCCAGAATTACCTGTGGCTGCAAGAGCTGCGGAAAACCCAGGAACTGCGGTGGTCGCTGGCGGCCCAGGGCGTGGACCTTTTTCGACTGGACGGCTACGTCACTTATACGGTGCGGGGGGAGGACGGCTCAGAGGAAGAATACGCTCTCTATCCGCCCATTGTCGAGGAGTCCATTGAGGCCGATGGCACTTTGGCACTAGTCATCAATGACGGCATGCACCGCCTTTATCTGGCCCGGCTGGAGTGGGTGGTGCCCCAGGTAGTCTATATCCGGGGAGTGCCCAAGGAATATCCTTACTATGCCTTCCCACGGCAGGAAGGCTGGGCCGGTTTAGACCTGCTGGCCGAAAACCCGGACCCCAAGGTCTATTTAAAGAAATGTCACCGGCAGCGGGATAACAAGAGGCTTTATCGGGATTTTCAGGCGGTCTTCCGGAACGTGGGCCGTTCCCGCAGCAGCCTTCTTACTTCCCGTTAATAGCCGCGGGACCGGGACGGAGAAGCCCGCTCTAAGGCTTGCAAATCTCCGGGATATCTCCCGTCCCGGGAGAGCAAATCTCGCCGGAGGTTGTTTTCTGACTAACAGAACTGCTGTTCTTGGCAGTGGCCTTGTTAGGGGCCGGCGGCTGCAAGTCCTTGAGCAGAGCCAAAACCATACGGGCCGACAGGGTATCTACTAGAAAATAAACGCTGGGGCTGGGCTCAGGCTTGGTCTCAGTAACCCAAAGGTCGTAGATGCGCGCGGGCTCGGCCATGATGTTATCCGAAAGATACCAGATGGTGTAGCCGTTGTTGACGTCCACCACCCGCAAGTCCACCTGCACCCCGGATCTTCCCGTGGTGCCGCTGTCGATGAAATAAGGCACCTCCCCCAACACCATGAGTTCCGCGCCCTGGGCCTTGGCCAGTTTTTGGGCTTCGGCCAGGGTATTGTAATATTGGGAAATCCGGACTACACTCAAAAAAGGCCGTTTTTGCAGAAGCTGGCGGTGAAAGACCTCGGTGATGGGATAGCTCACGTCCGTCACCTGTGCCGGGACCCGGAAAGGCAGAATGGCAATGCGGGAACGGCGGTAACTCATATTGTCCGATTTGAGAAAGGCTTCCTGAGGCCCGGCTTTAATTTTGGGGTCGGAATAACCAGGCACGTAGACCATGGATTCACAGCCTGCCGCCCCTGCCAGAATTCCCGCCCAAATACCCACTGCCAAAAAGACTTTTTGCCGCCATTTTCTTTGACTGATCATAATTCTTTCCAATTCGGTTGACTTGTGGTTAGATCACGGCGCAGCAGCTGCGCGCTCGCCCTTAGTTCTCATGTTTTATTCTCTGTCCGGCTTTTTCTTGGGAGGTAAAAATTGCCTTTTATCAGGTATCCGGGATATGATTATGCAAAAATTGCACCGGGAAGAGAAAAATGTTCCAGTTTTCTGTTTTCTGTAAACACCGGGCTGGGGAGCGGAAAAATGATTGACAAGAATAAGAGGCGCGATTATGAAGGGGGCTATGCGCAGCTTAAGTAAGTTCATCTGGATCATCTGCGGTGCCCTGTTCTGGACTATCCTGGCCGGGGGCTGCCAACTTTCCGCGTCCCCGGTAAAAGAGGGGAATCCGGGCCGGGGCGGGGAAACTCTGGATATCAAGCCCCTATTGAGTCAAGGCCGCACCACCATCTTCGATTTCTACAGCCCCTATTGTCAGCCTTGCATGAAAATGGCTCCCATCCTGGAAAAGCTGGCCGCGCGGATGCCGGAAATCGCCATCGTGAAGCTGAATATCAACCGCCCCCAGGTGCGGGGCATTGATTGGAGATCACCGCTATCCCTGCAGTACCGCCTCAAATCGGTCCCCCATTTCATGATCTTTAACCCCCACGGGGAACTGGTGGCCGAAGGCCCTGAGGCCCAAGGAATGGTCAAGGATTGGCTGCAAAAAGCCGGACTGATACCCCAATCCGGGAGGTAGGCGGCGTCACCCCTCCCTCTGGACTTTTGTTGAGCGCATAAGCGCGCATCTTTCTTCCTTTATAAGAGGAGAAAAAAATGAGGTCTGCCGGCTGGCGTCATAAATTTGTCGTATGGCTGATTCCGCTAGTGCTGGCGGGTTGTTCCCTGCCCTCTTCGCCCCCGCCGCTGACCGTGGCCGCGGCCCAACAGACGCTGGAGAGCTGGAACCCCACCTACGTTAAGGTGGTGGAATTCTACGGGCTGCATAATCCTGGGGACAGCGGGGGGCATACCCAGATCGGTTACGTGGCCCTGGTGAACCCCAGCGAACCCCACCAGAAGCAGACGGTTTTTGCGGCCCGGTTCCAGGTGCTCACCCAGCCCGACGGCCGCCAGCAATGGTATTTGACTTCCCTTACCACTCATTCCTCCGGGATATTTAGCCGCCGCCAGGGGTGGGACAATCTCATGGTGCCGGTGAAATAGACTGGATGGTCTGGCCTCTTTTAACGCCGCAGTAACTTTTGTGGTTTCTTCTTTTATAGATATGTCGGTAATTTGACATGATGCCGCCGGAAATTATCCGGACCACAGCTTCAGGATAATGAGACAAAAGCCGCAGCAGACAAGGATTTCACCAGACTTGGCTTCGGTTTCGGGAAAACGTCCCGAGCCTTTCGGCTCCTTCTCTGATAACTGATGAGTAACAGATATGTGGGAAGTTTTGACATAGAATAGGCCTGGCTGCCTCCTAAAAGGAGAGGTATCCTTTTTAACCTCCCCAAAAACAAGATTAAGAAGCTTTAAAGAGAAAGCCTAGAACAGACTCAGAGTCATTTTGGTGTTGAATTTTTAGACAGATATTATTGTTGATGGAGGATGTAGATTTTTTGGACAGATTTCATGTTGACATAGATATTTATTGTGCTATTCTGCACAAAGGTTTCATTTCTAAGGTATATTTTTCCTTGTAAAATTAAGAAGTTAAGCAAGCAAAGCAAAGCCGGCAGGCTTTCATCATAAATTAAAGATTACTTGCAGCAGCGGTTTGCTTAAGTACTGTTGGGGAGAAATTATGTGAAATTTATCACAGGAATATCTCCCCAAAATCTGGGAATTCTGAAATAATTTCTTATCACCCATATATCAGCTAAGGACTGGAGTTATGGAGAAAGGAAGACCTCTGCTTCGCTGGGCTGGAATTTTATTGGTATTCGCCGCCGTCTCATTCACGGGTAACGAGGTCTGGGGGGAGATGGGTCCGGCGAAGACACCCGCACCAGGACGGTCGGATCGCCTCACCATTGACACCCTGGCAGCGTTTCAGAAACTGGAGTTGCCTCCGGTTACTTTCTTCCACGATAAGCACACTGACGCTTTGCTTAAGGAGAAGAAAGGCTGTGAGACTTGCCACCTAGTGGAGGACAACCAACTGTCCCTCACCTATCTGCGCAACAAGGGAACCAAGCCAGGAGAGATCAAAGACATCTATCATAAAGGCTGCATCGGCTGTCATATGGAGATGTCCGCAGCCGGCAAACCCAGCGGGCCCCCGGACGGTTTGTGCCGCTCCTGCCACGACGCCGAGCCCAAAGTCCCGTCGGTGAGGCTGGCCTCCGGGTTGGAAAAGGTTCTCCACTTCCGGCACGTGGACTCCAAGAGTATCCCTGCCAAAGCTCCGGCCAAGGACAATTGCGCCGCCTGCCACCATGAGTACGACCAGAAGGCCAAAAAGGTTTATTACGCCAAGGGCCAAGAGAGTTCCTGCGGCTACTGCCATGGAGCCAAACCGCAGAACGGCGTCAAGAGTCTGGAGCAGGCCGCGCATCAACAATGCGTCCTCTGCCATCTGGATCTCGCCAACAAGGGCGTGAAGGAGAATGTCCCGGTCCGGTGCGACGATTGCCACGGCGCCCAGGCCCAGGCCCAGATCGCCAAGAATAACCAGGCGCTGGTGGCCAAGCTCAAGGACGTGAACGTCCTCCGGATTAAACGGGGACAGCCCGACGCCACTATGATCACCTATGACCCGAAATTCGAGGACAAGCCGGTAAAGGCGCTATTGATGAGCCCGGTGCCCTTCGACCATAAGAGTCACGAAAAATACAGCGATTCCTGCAAAATTTGCCACCATGCCTCCCTGGACGCCTGCGGCAAGTGCCACACCCTGGCGGGGTCGAAAGACGGCAATTTAGTCACCTTCGAGCAGGCGATGCACTCTAAGAAGAGTCAGCACAGCTGCATCGGTTGCCATAACGCCCAGCAGGCCGGGCCTAATTGCCTGGGCTGCCATCGCGCCCTCAGTGAGGCCCGGAAGCCGGACGATGCGTCCTGCCGCCAGTGTCACACGGCGGCTTCCGGGATTTCCGGCAAGGACGTATTAACCCCGGCGCAAAAGGCAAGTATGGCCGAGACCTTGCTCAAAAAACGGACCCCCACCCTGGGCACTTATCCGGTGGATGATATTCCGGACAAAGTGGTCATTCAGGACCTGGTTGACAAGTATAAGCCGGTGGAGATGAACCATCGCCAGCACGTGCAGACGCTCCTGAAAGGCCTGAAAGACAGCAAGCTGGCCCAGTATTTCCACGGGGACCCCGGAACCCTCTGCCAGGGTTGCCATCACAACAGTCCGCCTTCCAAAAATCCGCCTCGATGCGTCAACTGCCATCCCCAGGCCCATGGCCAGACTTTTACCAACATCGAAGCGACGCGGCCGGGGCTGCTGGCCGCGATGCACGGACAATGTATGCACTGCCATAAGGTGATGGCGGTCAAGCCGGAGGCCACGGCTTGTACTGAATGTCATAAGGAAAGAAAGAAGTAACCGGCCTAGGGTTGTAAGAAGAGGAGTATGTTCATGAAACGAAGAACGTTTCTCGGCCTGCTTGGAGCCGGAGGCGCAGCTTGTGTTCTGGGACAGTCGGCCCATGCCGCAGGCCCCAAAGAGTTTCCAGGGTATCCCGGAAGTTTTGGGGTGCTGTTTGACGCCACCCGTTGCATCGGCTGCCGCAGGTGTGAGGCCGGTTGCAACCAGGTCAACGGCCTACCGGCTCCCCCCGAGCCTTTCGACGACCTGAGTGTCTTGGACAGAAAACGCCGCACCAACGCCAAGACCTATACCATTGTCAACCGCTATGACAATATTCCGGGCGCAGGGGGCCCGGTTTTCCGCAAGAACCAGTGCCAGCACTGCCTGGAGCCCGCGTGCGCTTCATCCTGTTTTGTCAGGGCCTTTACCAAAACTCCCCAGGGAGCGGTAACCTGGGACGGTTCGGTCTGTGTGGGCTGCCGTTACTGCATGATCGCCTGTCCCTTCGATATCCCGACTTTCGAGTATTGGGAACCCCTGACCCCCCGGATTATGAAGTGCACCATGTGCTGGCCCCAGATCACCACCGGGAAACTTACGGTGCCTGGTTGTGTGGGGGCCTGTCCGGTGGAGGCCCTGGTCTACGGCAAGCGCTCCGACTTGCTCAAAATCGCCCGGGGACGTATGGCCGCTTTTCCGGGCCGCTATCTGGACCATATCTATGGCGAGCGGGAGATGGGCGGCACCAACTGGCTTTACATCTCCGGCGTGCCCTTCAAGGACATCGGCCTGCGGGAAGACTTGGGGACCACCGCCGCGCCGCAATTGACCTCCGGGGCCCTGGCCACGGTGCCCATCATCGCCACTGCCTGGCCCGCGTTGTTGGTGGGCATTTACGCCATCCACCGGCGTATGGACAAAATCTCCCATGAAGAGCAGGTACAAGCCGTGACCCGGGCCGTGGCCCAGGCCCAGGAAGAGGCCGCGGCCAAGCTGGCCAAAGCCAAGGCCGACGCCGAAGCAGACAAGAAGGCCGCCATCGCACGCGAGGTTAAAAAGGCTTTGGAAGAAGCGGCCAAGGCTCAAACCGAGGAGGACAAATAGCATGTCCACCGATACCCAAAAATCGTGGTTGACTCCTTTCAACGTTATCGTCGGCGTCATTCTGCTGGTGGGCGGCTTTATCACCATCCTGCGCTTCACCAAGGGGTTGGCCGGAGTCACCAACCTCACGGACAACAATCCTTGGGGCATCTGGATTTCCTTCGACCTGTTATGCGGAGTGGCCCTGGCCGCGGGCGGCTTTACCACTTCCGCGGCTTGTTACATCTTCGGCCTGAAGCGCTTCCATTCCGCAGTGCGGCCGGCCATCCTCACCGCGTTCCTGGGCTACTCTTTGGTGGTCTTTGCCCTGCATTACGACGTGGGCCGGCCTTGGCGGTTGCCCTACCCCTTCTTCGTCCAGTCCGGCACCACCTCGGTGCTCTTCGAAGTGGGCTTGTGTGTCTTCCTTTATTTGATCACCCTCTTCGTCGAGTGGGTGCCGTCCGCCCTGGAATGGCTGGGCTTCAAGAAACCCCGGAACGTCATCATCAGGATGACCCTGGCCTTGACTATCTTCGGCGTGGTCCTTTCCACCATGCACCAGAGTTCCTTGGGGGCCCTGTATCTGATCGCGCCTTCCAAGCTGCACCCGCTCTGGTATTCCATGTTCCTGCCTCTTTTCTTCTTCGTTTCCGCCATCGCCGCGGGTTTGTCCATGGTCATTTTCGAGGGGACGCTCTCCCATCACTATCTGCACGATAAGATGGACAAAGTCTACTTAAGTGAGCACGAAGGCGTAACCTTCGGTTTTGCCAAGGGCGCGGCGGTGGTGTTGGTGGTCTATTTCTTTATTAAGATCGTGGGGATCACCCTGGACAATAACTGGCAATATCTTTTCACCGGCTATGGGGCCTGGTTCCTTTTCGAACTTTTGGGTTTTGTGGCTCTGCCTGCGTTCCTCTATGCCCTGGCCGTCCGGGAGCACAATGCCACCCTGGTCCGTTGGGCCGCGGTGCTCACCGTACTGGGCATCATCCTCAACCGTTTTAATGTCTCTTTGGTGGCCTTCAACTGGCAGTTGCCCCCGGCTGAACGCTATTTCCCGAGCTGGATGGAGATCGCCGTTTCCGTTTTCATTGTTACTGTGGGCCTCCTGGTCTTTCGTTTTATCGCCACCCGGATGCCCATCTTCTATGAGCACCCGGCTTTTAAGGAACACGTGCCCCATGAGGGCGAAGAGGAAGAAGCGCCTGAGTTTGTGGAACACGAACTCAAACCCCATCCCCAAACCCTTGGACACTAAGGAAGGGACCATGGAAAACATCTTTTACACGCTCCATGACTTTTTCGTCCATACCAAAGGCGCGGCCTACATCTTGATGGGCGTGATCCTTTTGGGCATTCTCGGATTCTGGCTGTTCATTACCGGCCGGGACGAGGAGACGTTCATTAAGTAATGAAGAAGACTGTATGACGGCTTTGTGGAGGAATCTCTATGTTTTATAATTTTATCACCGGCCCCCTGCTCTGGCTGTCTTTCGGGATCTTCTTCATCGGGCTGCTGGTGCGGATCGTCAACTATGTCCGCGGTCTTGACTGGCAGGCCGACCGCGTGGCCTACCGGGCCCACCTTGGTTTGGGCATCAAAGGCGCTTTGCAGTCCATTGTGCATTGGCTCGTGCCTTTCTGGTCCGTGGGCTGGCGCGCCAAGCCCCTGTACACCATCATTTTCTTCGTCTTCCATATCGGTCTGGTGGTCACGCCGCTTTTCCTGGAAGGACATATGGTCATCCTCAAGGAGCGTTGGGGGGTGAGCTGGCCGACGATTCCCATGGGCCTGGCCGACACCCTCACCATCGGGGTCATGGTCAGCGCGGTGTGCATTGCCATCCGGCGCATCGCTCTGCCGGAAGTGCGCATTGTCACCACGTTCTATGACTACTTCCTGCTCTTGATCACCGTGGCTCCCTTTGCCAGCGGCTTCCTGACCGTGTACCAAGCCCCGAACCCGTGGGCCATCAAGGATTTTTGGCTCTATGCCCACATTCTCAGCGGCGAGTTTCTCCTCATGGCCATTCCCTTCACCAAGCTCTTCCACGTGGTGGGCTACTTCCTCTCCCGGGGCCAGTTGGGAATGGATTTCGGCATCAAGCGGGGTTACAAAGCAAAAGGTGGCTTTGCCTGGTAATTTTTGGTAGAATAAATAATGTGCAGGTATTGATTACCTTGCCGGTCAAGGTAACAGGTATTGCAAGTTAAAGGAGTGAGGAGCCATGCCTGAAGGAATCCTCTGTAACAAAACCCCGGTCGATACCAAGGAACAGCTCGATGCCGTCCTCGCCGACAAGGGCGGAAAAAAATACTATGATGAGATGAAGCAACTCGATGTTGACGTGGAGAAGCTTAAAAATACTTTGCAGGCCAGCTTCAAGTCCCGCATGAAAACCTGGCTGGAAATGTGTGCCCATTGCGGTTTGTGCGGGGACAGCTGTTTCTTATATTTAGCCAACCGCAAGGACCCGACCCAGGTGCCTTCTTATAAGATTCTGTCCACCCTGGGCAAGATCGTCAAAAATAACGGCAACGTGGATAACGCGCACATGCGCTACTGCATGGACGTGGCCTGGTCCAAGTGCACCTGCTGCAACCGCTGCGGCAGTTTCTGCCCCTATGGCATCGATATGGGCATCATGTTCGGTTACTTAAGGGGCCTCTGCTTCTCTCAAGGCTTCGTGCCCTGGGAGCTGAAGATCGGCTCGGGCATGCACCGCATCTTCAAGGCCCAGATGGACGTTACCCCGGAAGACTGGGTGGAGACCTGCGAATGGATGGCCGAGGAACAACAAGATGAGTGGCCGGGCCTGGAAATTCCCGTGGACAAGGAGGGCGCGGACATCCTCTATACCTGCAACGCCCGGGAGCCCAAGCACTATCCGGAGGACATCGCCGAGGCCGCCATCCTCTTCCATATCGCCGGAGAAAACTGGACCGTGCCCAGCGATGGCTGGGAACAGACCTGCCTGACTCTCTTTGCCGGGGACTGGGCAGGCTGCAAGATGCAGGTGGAAAACGTCTACAGCGCCATCGAACGCCTCAAACCCAAGCGCGTCCTGGGCACCGAATGCGGCCATGCGCACCGCTGCATGGTCATTGAAGGGCCTTATTGGACGGGACGCCAGGACGGCCGGCCTCCCAAGCCATATCTTCACTACACCGAATGGGTGGCAGAGGCCCTGCGCACCGGTAAGATCAAAATCGATCCCGCCAAAAAGATCAAAGAGCCGGTCACCTTGCAGGATTCCTGCAACTACATCCGCAACTTCGGCCTCAAGGACGTCACCCGGGAGATCATGAGCTACCTGGTGGAACCAGGATATTTCGTGGAAATGACTCCCAATAAGGAACACAACTTCTGCTGCGGCGGGGGCGGTGGCATCAATGGCATCGGCATGTACCGGCAGCAGCGCAACGTGGGCCTGAAGGTCAAACGGGACCAGATCCTGGCCACCGGCTGCAAGCTGATAATAAGCCCCTGCCACAATTGCTGGGATGCCATCCGGGATTTGGAGGAGGTTTACGAACTGGGCATCAAGTGGACCTTCCTAAAGCCATTGCTCATCAAGATGGCCATCATCCCCGAGCACCTCAAGCCCAAAGAAGAGGAAGGGGAAGAAGAGTAAGCTTTCTAGGGATCTGACACCACTAACCTCCTCAAGTGCGTTTTCCCATTGCGAGCGTATTTGAGGAGGTTGTTTGTTTATGGGAATTTTTTATAATGCGGTGGAAGAACGGACTGATTTTTCTGCCGCCCAGCCGATGACAAATCAATGTCTATATCCGGGGTGTTCAAATTCTTTATCCGCCTGTTGATCGCCTTCCTGGTGGTCAAGCTTTGCCTGATCTTCGTGGGCGCAGGCTCTCCGGAGCTGCTCCTGGGGTTTTCCCTTGGCTTGGTGCTCCTTACCTATATCTTCGACTTCCTGGATTGGTTTTTTGAGGGGGCCCTGCGCAAGGCCTTCACACCCGCGGAGATCGGCTGGCGGGTGGCCCGGTTCTTGATTAGCATGAATGTGGTGGGTGGGCCAAAAGAAGGGATTCCCGGCCCTGAAAAGAAAGAGGGAGAGAAAATTGACGGCCGCAAACCCGGCGCGGTTGTTTGAGAGGTTTTGGCGATAGGACAAGCAAGCTCTTAGGCGTTAAATAAATCGGGAATGTTGCGGGCGCCGTGGATAATGCGCTCAACACGGACGCTATCGGCGTGAATCGTATAGAAAATTAGGTAACGACCGAAGGGAACGATGCGAATCCCTTCGCCCAGTTTAGGGCGCAACGGCGCAGCTTCCGGGTAGGCTGTGATTTTGAGGCAATGCTCCCGGATTTCATGAATAAAGGAAACCGCGCGTCCGGGATTGTCACGGGCGATATAGTCGCCGATTTCTTCCAGATCGTGTTCGGCGACAACGGAAAATATGCATTGCCTGGGGCGTCTCAAGGCTTGTGCCTGAGCTTGGTGTATTTTGCTTCAAGCCGAGAGAACACTTCCTCAGCCGGGACGCCGGGACCGCTGTTGACGCCCTCCTGAATCTTCTCACGGAGATTCTTAATTTGGGCTTCCCGCAATTCTTCTTGCTCTTCCAAGAGCCGTAAGGCGTCTCTAATGACTTCGCTGGCGCTGCTATAACGGCCGCTTTCAACCTGCTTTTTTACAAAGCGTTCAAAATGTGAGCCGATTGCATAGCTGGATGGCATGGCTGACTCTCTCCTTGCCGCTTTATCGGTTATTATCAATTATTGATAACACCTTTAAGCGTGTGATGCAACGCAATATCTTCGGCGAGAGGGCCAACCTCCACGGAAGACAACAAAGGCCCCTAATCTTGATGGTTAGGGGCCTTTATAATTATCGGTTTTTATTGAAAGTAACGACTTTGCCTTATTTCAACTTACACACTCCCGCCCGGCATTTCTTCTCCAGAATATGCTCTTCGAATTCCTGGCGGAAATTTTTCAGCGCGCTCATCATGGGTGCGGGCGCGGTCTGGCCCAGGGGGCAAAACGAGGCGTCCATCATCGTGGCCGCCAACCTTTCCATGAGAGCCAGGTCCTCCATGGTGCCCTGCCCCTGGCAGATACGGCTGATGGTCCGGAGAATCACCGGCGTTCCTTCCCGGCAAGGGGTGCATTGGCCGCAGGACTCATGCGCAAAAAATACGGCCACGGAGCGGATGAAATCCACCGCGCAGACGCTTTCATCCATGACCAGCATGGTCCCGGAGCCCAAAGCGCCCCCGACCTTGGACATGGAGCCGAAATCCACGGGAGTGTCCAGGGCCGCAGCGGTGACGATGCCCGCGGACGCGCCCCCGGTCTGGCACATCTTGAATTTGGCCCCGGCCTTTAAACCCCCGCCGTAGGTGTCGATGAGGTCCCGCAAGGTGATGCCCGCGGGGACCTCGGCTATTTGCGGGGTTTTGACGTGGCCGATGATCTGGTAGATCTTGGTGCCGGTGGTGTCCCCGGTGCCCAGGGACTTATACCATTCCCCGCCCTTGTTGATAATGGCCGGCACACTGGCCAGGGTCTCCACGTTGTTGACGATGGTGGGTTTTTGCCACAGTCCGGCCACCCCGGGGAAGGGCGGCTTCATGCGGGGGTAGCCCCGTTTGCCCTCAATGGATTCGATGAGCGCGGTTTCCTCGCCGCAGATGTAACAGCCGAAGCCGGAGCGTACTTCGATGTCAAAGGAAAAATCCGTGCCGAAGATTTTATTCCCCAGGTAGCCTTTGGCCCGGGCCTGTTCGATGGCCTGATTGAGCCGGGCCTTGGAGAGGTAATATTCTCCCCGCACATAGATGAAGCCCTTGCTGGCGCCCACTGCGAAGCCGGCGATGGCGATGCCCTCCAGGACCTTATGGGGGTCTCCTTCCATGATGTACCGGTCTTTGATGGTCCCCGGCTCCCCTTCATCCGCGTTGCAGATGACGTACTTGGGGGTGACCGCCAGGGGCCGGGTGAACGACCACTTGAGGCCCGCGGGGAAGCCCGCGCCGCCCCGGCCCCGGATGCCGGAGGTCTTTACTTCCTCCACCACCTGTTCCGGGGTCATGGTGGTCACCGCTTTTTTCAGCGCGGCGTAGCCGCCTTTGGCCAGGTAGTCGTCTATCTTTTGGGGATCGGTAACCCCGACGTTCTCCAAGAGAATTAAGTCGTGGGGGCTCTGTTTATAAGAGCGGAAATCCTTGGTGCTATAAGGCAGGGTCTTGAAGTCCGGGGCTTTTCCGGCCCGGTAATCGGCCAGCACCTGTTTGATTTTCGCGGGGGTGAGGTTGCCGATGACCACCTCATTGATCTGCATGGCCGGCGCGACTTCGCACACCCCCAGGCACGCGGTCTTTTCCAAGGTAAAGAAACCGTCCTTGGTGGTCTCCCCGATGCCCACGCCCAGCTCTTGTTTTAAGGCTTGCAGCATATTACCGGCGTCATTCACATGGCACGGCGGGGATTCGCACATGCGGATCACGTACTTGCCTTTGGGGGCCCAGGCGTACATGGAATAAAAACTCATCACCCCAAAGACTTCGCTGCCCTGGATCTTGAGACCCGCGGCGATGCGGTCCTGGACCTCGGGGGGCAGAAAACCGACGGCTTCCTGAACTTCTTGCAGGACCGGCATCAGGGCCCCGGGCTGGTCTTGGTGCCGGGCGATGATGGCGTCGACCTTATTCAAGGCCTCGGAGCTGAGTGGGGCTGCCGTTTGGCAGGCGCATCCTGAATGAGCAGTCATGGTCGGCCTCCTTATGCTTTCTCGATCTGCACCGCACAGACCTTGTATTCCGGAATTTTGGAGACCGGGTCCAGCGCGGCGTTGGTCAGTTTGTTAGCCGAAGCTTCGGCGAAATGGAAGGGCAGGAAGATGGTGCCGGCCACGGCTTTAGGTGAAATCTGCGCCTTGGCGGTGATTTCACCCCGGCGGGTGCGCAGCCGCACCTGCTCGCCTTCACCGATGCCGTATTTGGCGGCGTCGGCCGCGGCTATTTCCACCCGGCATTCCGGGGCCTTTTCCGTCAAACCCGGGGCCCGGCGGCTCATGGTGCCGGAATGATATTGATACAGGAGCCTGCCAGTGGTGAGATAGAGCGGGTAATCCTTATCCGGCATCTCCGCCGGGTCTTTATGGTCGATGGCGAAGAACGCGCCCAGTCCCCGGGCAAACCGGTCTTTGTGGAGGAACATGGTGCCCGGGTGCTCCTCGTTGGGGCAGGGCCATTGCAGCCCCCCGGCTTCCAGGCGCTGATAGGTGATCCCTGCGTAGGAAGGGGTAACTTTTCGAATTTCTTCGAAGATTTCCTCAGGATTGTTATAATCCATGGGGTATCCCAGGCGTTTGGAAATTTCGCAAATGATCTGCCAATCCGGCTTGGATTGGCCCACCGGAGGAATCGCCCGGCGCACCCGGGCCACCCGCCGCTCGGTATTGGAAAAGGTGCCGTCTTTCTCGGCAAAGGAGGACGCGGGCAGCACCACGTCCGCCAGCTTTCCGGTTTCCGTGAGGAAGATATCCTGGACCACCAACAACTCCAGTTCCTGCATCTCTTTGAGCGCGTGGTTGGAGTCGGGATCGGTAAGGGCCGGATTTTCACCGACGATGTATAAAGCTTTAATGCCGCCCTTGGTAATGGACGGCAGCATTTCGGTCATGGTCATCCCCGGCTTATCCAGGAGATTGGCCACGCCCCAGGCCGCTTCCATTTTCTGCCGGGCCGCGGCGTCGGCCACCGGCTGATAACCGGAGAAGACGTTAGGCAGGCCGCCCATGTCGCAGGCCCCCTGGACGTTGTTCTGGCCCCGCAAGGGGTTGACGCCGCCGCCGTGGATGCCCACGTCGCCGCAGAGCATGGCCAGGTTCGCCAGGGTCTTGACGTTGTCGGTGCCCACGGTGTGCTGGGTGATGCCCATGCAGTAGACGATGGACCCTACTTTGGCTTTGGCAAACATGCGCGCGGCCTCGATAATCTGGGTCGCCGGAACGCCGCAAATTTGTTCGGCATACTCCGGGGTGTACTTGGCCACCGTCTCTTTTAAGGCATCGAAATTCTCGGTGCGTTCAGTCACGTATGGTTCGTCGTAGAGCTTTTCGGCGATGATCACCTGCATCATGCTGTTGATCAGGGCGATATCGGTGCCCGGAATCTGCCTCAGGAAAAGGCGGGCATGTTTCACCAGGTCCTGGCGGCGGGGATCCACCACAATCAGGTCTTTGTTTTTCAGACGGGCGGCCCTCTTGATGCGAGCCGCAATGACCGGATGATTTTCATTAGTATTGGAGCCGATCACCAGGATGCAATCGGCGTCCTCCAACTCGGCGATGGAATTGGTCATAGCTCCGGAACCGAAAGACGCGGCCAGCCCGGCCACGGTGGAGCTGTGTCAGAGACGGGCGCAGTGATCCACGTGGTTGGTGCCGATCGCCGCGCGCATCATTTTTTGCATCAGGTAATTTTCTTCGTTGGTTATCCGGGCCGAACACCAGCCGCCGATCTTGTCGGCGCCGTGCTTTTCTTTGACTGCCTTCAGACGGGAGGCCACCAGATCCAGGGCTTCATCCCAGGTGGCTTCCTGGAGTTCGCCGTTTTTGCGGATGAGTGGGGTTTGCAAACGCTCCGGATGCTGCACAAACCCCATGCCGAACCGGCCTTTGACGCAGAGCCGCCCTTCATTGGGCAGGGTATGGGCGCCGGTGGCCTTGACCAACTGCCCACCCTTAACGTGCAAGTCGATCTGGCATCCCACTCCGCAATAAGGACAGGTGGTGCGGACATGGCGGCGTTCCCAGGCGCGGCCCTGATACATGGCGTTTTTATCCAACAGGGCCCCCACGGGGCAGGATTGCACACATTCCCCGCAGAAGACGCAGTCCGAATCGATATAGGGATAATCCGCCTTGGCCACGATCTTGTTATGGGCCCCCCGGTAACCGATGCTGATGGCCTGGTTTACCTGGCGTTCGTTACAGGCCCGGACACAGCGGCCGCACATAATGCACTTGGAAAAATCCCGGACTATCATGCGGTTGTTGTCTTCATAATAGTACGGGTGGTCCGGAGTAACCGCGAAGGCGGGGGTAGGCACTCCATAGCGATAGGCCAGGGCTTGCAGCTCGCACTCCGCATTGGCTTCGCAGATTAGACAATTATGATTGCCGGAATTCAGAATCAATTCCAGCACCATCTTGCGGGCCTCGTCCACCCGGGGCGATTCGGTTTTGATGGTCATCCCCGGAGAGGCGACGGTGGCGCACGCGGGCAACAAGGTTCGGGCGTTTTCCACTTCCACCATGCACATCCGGCAGGAACCCGTGGCCGTGGTATCTTTCAGAAAGCACAGGGTGGGGATGGTAAAGATTCCGTGGCTCCGGGCCACTTCTAAGATGGTCTGACCGGGCTGGAATTCCACCGTCATTCCATCGAGGCTGAGGGTTGCCTTACTCATGCTGTGGTTACCTCCATCTTAAATTCGGGAACCGTGCTTTTCTTGAATTGAAAGGGCTGATTGCGAAATTCGCCTGAAAAAACTTCCTTGCGAAAACTAAAAGGTGGTTGAGGCTTAAGGATGCAGCAGGTGTCCCTAAACTCACCTTCTGCCGCCTAGGCCCATAAGTAGCTATTTTTATTGGGAACCTTTTCCACCTTCACTAGCATGTCCATTTTAGCACAAATACCCGGGCCAAGGAAAAGAAAAATCCTGGGAAATTATGGGGTCTCGGACTTGAGGAGCAGTTTTAGGAGGTTTTTCGGGTAAACGTCAAGTTGCGGGGAAAGGTAACCGAATCTCCAGACAGAAAGAGCCCTCAAAGCAAGCTTTGAGGGCTCGTCCAAACTTGATGAGGCAGGTCCCTGCCTCCTCGGAATTTCCCTTCCGGGAAAGACCGGCTACTGAACTTCGGGGCTGACCGGCAGAGGCGGTAGCGGGGGCGCTAACTTCTGATACTTCATGCCGAAAGCCCGAGTTTCGAAAGCCTTGGGGTTGAAGGCCTTGGTCAGCTCGATTTCCTCAGGGGTGAGGATGCGCACGATGCCGTAAGGATCAACCACGGCAAACCGCTCACCTTTGGCCAAGCAGGAGGCCACTGTCTCTTCCCCTTTGAGTTCCTTTTTGGAGACGCAGAGCAACTTGGCGCCGCCTTTCGCTTGCGCCATGGCAAATCCCGCGACTAACCCCACGGCCACCAAAGCCACCATCAACCCTACCACCACTTTTGAACGCATACTCTCCTTCCTCCTCTATGCTAAGGTTGATACCCGGCTTTCCTCCCCCCCCACTGGAGTAAACGAGAAAAAGCCGCTAAACTCCTTTCACGGCTATAATATATTCGCTCCAAGAGGAATGTCAATTTAATTTATCGGGACCGGGAAAAAAACCTCGTTTTACCAAGTAATTTCTTCCTCTCCGCAATTCAAGAACAAAAATCGAGTAAATAAAAATAACCCCGGAAATAAGGTTCTTTGAATTATTGTTGGTTAGCGTTTGATGACCGGATGCTTGTGGGAATAGGGGGAGCTTTCCAGGACCAGTTGTTTGCCCCGGCGGTTGGCCAGGTTGATGAGCAGCGGTCCCATGAGATTGGCGGTCATGTCCTGGGGATGGCCCGGAGGGATGGTGAGAATCACCAGGATCTTCAGATCATGGGGATTCTTCAAGTCCAGTTCTTTCTGGACGCCGTTTAAGGGACCGATCTGGTAATTGGGCAGAACAAAGAGCGGGTCGATGACCACAAAGGCCAGATCGGGCTGGTCCACACATTGGAGCCAAAGGAACGGGGATTCCTGGCCGTGTTCGATGAGGATATAACGGTGCAGCTCGGAAAACCCCAACAGCCCGGGGCTGAAAGTAATAATCTGGTCTTCCCGCACCACGATCTGACCGAAGTGCTTGGTGGCAATGGTGGTGGAGGCCGGCTCAGCCGGAGTTTTCTGTGGATCCGGGCTCATTTGCCTTCTTCGTCTTAAAGAGGTTAGCAATTTCTTTCAAGTCCACGTCTCTGACGCCAGCAGCCTGGAGGTTTTCTTCCTGGATACGCTGGTAGATTTCTTCCCGCAGAACCACTACGTTCGGCGGAGCCTCAATGCCGATCCGGATCTGTTTGCCCCGGATTTCCAGTACGGCGATGCGGATATCATCTCCCAGGATAATCCCTTCGCCGATTTTGCGAGTAAGAATTAGCAACTTAACCTTCCTGGTCTGGGGGCTACAACAGCCAGATCACTGGAAGCCCCCTGGCTTCCCTGCCGTTTATCACCGAACTGCAAAAATTTCCTTCACTCTGGAGAAAGGGGGCGATCAGTAAGCCCCATTATACCCGAATCTCTCAGCAATCCCTAATTTTCTTCCAGAGAGAGAAGAAATTTTCAGTAATTATTACATAAAATCCAGCAAACTCATCCTCATGATTTGAGTGGACGACTGCAAGGCCGCCTGATAAGCCAATTGCTTGTTGGCCAGAGAAGTGGCGGCTTCCACCAGATCGGTATCTCCTTTTTTGGCAATATTTTGCGTAAGTTCCTCATTCAAGGTGTCGTAAGCGTTCTGCTTGACCTCCACCCGGTTGAGGGAGGCCCCCAACCCCGCCAGAAAGGAGGTTAGGTGGCCTTGATAATCCCGCAGTTCTTCCAGGCGGGCGCCCACCCCTGCGGGGTCGTTGGCCTCCAGATTGCTTTTCAGGTGGGCCATGATCTGGAAGAGGTCATTGGGGCCCCCGGCTCCGCCCACCGCCTCGCTGCCCACGGTGCTCACCGCCATGCGGCTGCCCCGGCCGGAGGAAAGCTCCAGGGAGTTATCATCACCTTGGTAAGTTATCGGCTGATAGACGGAAATAGTAAAGCGATCTCCTGCCACCCAGTTGGCGCTGCCGCCGTTAAAATTGACTTCAGCCCCGTCGGCGCCGATGGCCAAAGGTCCGACGGCAGTGGTATTAGTGGCGCTCCAGGTCTGGCCGCCGTCTTCGGAGACCCGGTAAGTGGCTGCGCCCGTGGCCCCGCCGGAGACGATCTCTATGATATAAGTGACGGAGCTGGAGCCGGTATAAGTGCCGGAAGATGTAGCCGCGCCGTCGGAACCGGCCTGCAGGTGCATCTCCGGCGGTTGAATCGCGAAAGGTTGCATGGTGAATGGTTCCGTATCAATCCTATAGCCGCTTAGAATATAATGCCCCTGATATCGGGAATTGCCCATCTGCATAAATTCTTCCATGTACTGCTGCACCTGCTGGGCCGCGGCCGCACGCTGCTGGGCGGTGTAGGTGCCGGTGGCCATCTGTTCGGCCAAGGACGCGGTAGCGCTCACCAAAGTGTTGATGTTGGTCAACGCCGTTTCTGTGGCCGACAACCAGGACTGGGCGGTATCCAGATTGCTTTTGTACTGGGCCACCTGGGACGTTTCCACGTTCAAGCCCATCAGGCCCCCCACCTGCACCGGATCGTCGCTGATCTGCTGATACTTGTGGCCGGTGGAGATTTGTGCATTGGTATATTGCAATTCCTCCGCCAATCTTTGCAATTGCGATTGGATGCTCATAAAAATGGTGGGCATGGAAACCCGCATAGCCTTATCCTCACTCCTTCAGCGTCAACAGGGTCTGGAGCAGTTCATCGGCCGTGGTCACCATTTTGGCCGCAGCCTGATAAGCCCGTTGAAATTTAATGAGGTTGCTCAACTCCTCATCCAGGGATACGCCGGAGACCGACTCCCGCATCTGGGTGAATTGGTCCACCAGACCTTGATAATAAGTCTGTTTATTGCCGGCATCTTCCGCGTCCAGGCCGATATTGGTGACAAATTGTTGATAAGCATCCGAGAAGGTCAAACCGCCGGGAGCCACCGTCTGCTCGCCCATTTCGGCCAGGAGCAGGGCGTTGCTGTTGTCTCCCGGGGGATGGTCGCCGGTGGCCGGATCAATGGTGCCCGCGGCGATAAGGTCGGCGTTGTTTATCAGCGTATCATTGACCCCGATGGTCCAAGCGCTGTCCCCGATAAAAAAGTTATTGAGGCCCAGGGCCATGAGAACGTTGCTGGTGTCCTGGGAAAACCCGAAGCTGTAGCCTGCAGCCGCGGTGATCTGCAAACGGTTCTCGTTGCCGGAGGTGACTATGGAGGCGCTAAGGTTGGGGACGGCGTTGAGCGCAGTGGCCAGATCGTTCAGGGTGGTACCTGCGCCGATAGCAATGTTGGTGGCAACAGTCCCGCCGCTGCCGTCTTCCACATGGATAGTGAACTGCCCGGCCGCGATCCGGTCCCCAAAAGACAGGCTGGGGTTGTTGATCAAGGGTGCGGCCAGGTCGGCGGTGGTTACGAAGTAGGAACTGGTGGTATCGGTGTAGAGGTCCAGCCCCACTCCCTGGCTGTGTTGGCTGTTGACCTGGGCGATGAGTTCCTGGGCGATGTCATCCAGATCGGACTGGTATTGGGTGATCAGGGTGTCCCGGACCTGGACCAGGGCCGAAAGTTCGCCCCCCCTCAGGCTGGACGTCACATCAGTGGTTGCTCCTCCTGGACCGTTCCAGAGGATGGACACGGTGTCCGAGGGAGTGATGGTGTAAGAAAGGTCCCAGGAATGGACGCTTTCCACCAGGGAAGCCCCGTTGGGCAGAGAGACACTGATGGTGCCGTCGCCGGAAGTATAGTAATTAATGCCGGCGAGTTCGGAGAGTTTATTTAACGCTAGATTTCTTTTGTCGCGCAGATCGTTGGCCATTTCCCCATTAACTTCCAGGGAGACGATCTCTCCGTTGAGTTGAGCGACCTGCGCGGCCAGGTTGTTGATTTGCTCAATAGTAGGGCCGATTTGCTGGGTGATGGCGGTGCGGCTCTGGACCAACTGGTCGGCCCGGGAACTGAACGCGTCGGCCAGGTTCTGGGCCTGGGTTAAAAGAGCCTGCCGTTCCCCGGCGCCGGAGGGATTGTCGGCCAGGGCGTGCCAGGCATCCCAAAATGCAGTAAATAACTCGGTCATGCCGGTCGCCTGGGTTTCGTTGAAAAGACTGGCCACCTGATCCAGGTTCGACTTTATGGTTTTATTCTCTCCCAGAAAAGCGGTATTTTGGTCCAGCCTGGCGACGATGAAGGAGCTAAAGGCCCGTTCGATGCCAGTCACATCGACCCCGAAGCCCAAAGAACCGTAAGGGGAGGGCAGGGCCATGCTGGTCTCGAAGTACACTATCTGGCGGGAAAAACCAGGGGTATTGACGTTGGAGATGTTGTGACTGGTGACCTCCACCCCCAGTTGTTCCGCGGCCAGAGCCCTCTTGGCGATATCCATCAATCCCAGTATGCCGGACATCTTCTGGTTCCCTCTTTACAGTGGATAACCGAACAAAAACCAAAAACTAAAAACGGAAAACCAAAAACTATGCTCAGGCCTGGCGGTGAAACAGGGTTCTGCCGGACCCCTGGTCCACCCGGCCTTCCGGCTTATATAAACCGGGGCCGGGGGGAAGGAACTGGTTAATAAATTCCTGAATCACCTCCAGAGACGCGGCAATGATTTCCCGGTTGCGGAGGTTCCGGGTGGCCACCTGGCGTTGCAACCGGGCCAGATCCCGAAGACCCGCATTATTTTGCGGGCCCGGGGGATTCTCCTCCTTGGCCTTTTTGACTCCCAACAACCGTTCCAGAATCTCTTCTTTAGATGTGGCCAGGCTCAGAATAGTCTCCTCCTGGGCTGCTCCCAGGGCTTGGGCTTCCTGTTCCAGACATTCCAGGAGTTCCTGGTACAGGGAGATCTCCTGCTGGAGCAGGGTCTCCGGAAGGGGATGTTCTTCGGGACGATTCATCCTGGTTCTCCTTGGCGGTGGCCGGTATGCGGTCCTTTAAGTCCCCATAGAGGCGGCGGGCTATGCCGATGCCGCCCCCCGCCGCCAGCGCCTGGGCCACCTGTTGCCCATAAAGTTGTGAATAGTCTTCGCGTTTCTGACGGGGACCAGTGCTGGTGACAAAAGTCTTGCGCATCTGTTCCAAGAGTTGGTTGATAAACAACCCCTCCACCTCACTGCAGATCTTCGCCAGATTGTGGCGCGCCTTAGCCGGATTCTTCCCCGCATTCTGTAAGGAAGAGAGGTTGCCCAAACCCGTAATCCCCAGGGGAGCGGCTGACATGGATTGAACCGGCATACGATCTCTTCCCTTGTCCTTAGATGATCTGCAATTCGGCCTGGAGGGCCCCCGCGGCCTTGATGGCCTGCAGAATGGCGATCAGGTCCCGGGGCGTGACGCCGATGGCGTTCAGGGCCTGGACCACCTGGCCGATGTTTATTCCTTCCGGCAGGACCATGAGACGGTCCGCGCCTTCTTTCACGGTAATGGAGGTGTCCGGCACCACCGCGGTGGTGCCACCTCTGGAGAAGGGCAGCGGCTGGGAGATTCTGGGCCTTTCCTTGATCTGAATCATCAGGTTGCCGTGGGCGATGGCCACGGTGGAGAGACGGACGTTTTCGCCCATAACCACCGTGCCGTTGCGCTCATCGATGATCACCTTGGCCACCGCGTCGGTGGAGATTTCCAGGTTCTCCAAAGAAGCCAACATGGATACCATCTTGTCCTTATAGGACGGAGGCAGTTTAATGGCGATAGTGCCGCTGTCGGGAGAGGTCGCGTAGGTGCCCCGGAGGTGCTTGTTGATGACCCCCACGGCCCGGGTAGCGTTGGTGAAATCCGGTTCGTTAAGGGTCATGATGATATCCCCTTTGTTGGTTAAATCAAAAGGGATCTCCCGCTCCACCGTGGCTCCGTTGGCAATACGGCCCGCGGTGGGATGGTTCTTGGTTATGCCTCCCCCGGCCTCACCGCTGGCGGCAAAGCCCCCTACGGACACGGGGCCCTGGGCCAGGCCGTAAACCTGGCCGTCCACTCCTTTCAAAGGAGTGAGGACCAAAGTGCCGCCCTGAAGGCTTTTGGCGTCGCCCAGAGAGGAGACCAGGACGTCGATGCGGGACCCCACCCGGGCAAAGGGAGGCATTATCGCAGTCACGGCTACAGCCGCGATGTTTTTCACCTTCACTTTATTCCGGTCCACGGTGATCCCCATATTGGACAGCATATTAGCCAGTTCCTGGGTGTTGAAGTCTACGTTGGTGCCGTCGCCGGTGCCGTTCAGCCCCACCACCAGGCCGTTGCCCAAGAGTTGGTTGGGCCGCACGCCTTTAAAAGAGGCCACGTCTTTTAGCCGGATGGCCTGGGCCGGAATGGGCCAGAAAACGGCCAGGATGACTGCCAACACGCTGCATACGGCCATGAAACTCCGGAAGTCGGGAAGCCAGACTTGCCATTGGGTGTTGGATTTGCCTAGGTATCGCATTTTTCTCACCATGGCCAGATATGGTCAATGATTCGGGTCAACCAGCCTTGCCGCTGCTTGTCGGAGATCACGCCGAATCCGGAAATTTCCATCCTGGCCTCCGCTACTCTGGTGGAGGGCACCGTGTTGCCGCGATCCAAATCCTCAGGGCGGACTATACCGGATAAAGTGACCACTTCGGTTTCATTATTGATCTTCATCTGGCGCTGACCCTGGATCACCAGGTTATTATTGGGAAGAATCTGGATGACTCGGGTGGTTAAAAAGGTGGTAAAGACGCTTTGACGTTCCGTTTTCCCTTGTCCCTTGGAGACATTGCCCACCGCGCCTTCGATGGCGTTTTCCGCGGAGATCGTTTCATCATTAAATGTTTTCATTTGTGGCAGGCGGAGTCCGAGAAGAGAGGTGATCCCCACTTTGACGCCGGAAGTCTTGTCGGCTGAAGTGGAGGCCTCATCTCCGGCCTTAGTGCTTTCTGTGATGCTGACAGTGATGATGTCCCCAATATTACAGGCCCTTAGATCGGCCAGCAGCCCCCGTTGGTTTTTGGGACTCCAGAGCGACCCTTCCTGGGGCGGCGGCGCGAGCGGCAGGGGGAGGGCCTTGGGGGGCTCCATGACCACCCCTTTGGACTTGGTGTGATTGGGGGAGGCACAGGCCCCAACGATTAAAGAGATCCCCAGGACCAACCAAAGACCGGGAATTTTTTTCAGGTTCATAACACCACCTTAACCGTCTTGGCGTCCAAAACTTCTGCTTGAAATTCTTTCTTGCTCTTGACATTGCGAACCCGCACCATTCTCCCCAGATAGCCGTCCTCCCGGATCACTCCCTTGGTGCTGATTACCAGGCCGTTTTGGTCTAGCACCACCGTCACTTCTTCTCCCCGTTTGATAATGGGTTTTTGGTCCAGGTGCCGGCTGGTCAAAATTTCCTGGGGACCGACGCCCTTGGATACGACGTGGCCGATGACCTGCTTTTCCGCGGTGAAGATATCCCGTTGGGAGAGGTTGGTTACATCCCGGCGGCTGAGATGCACATCGCCGGGGCCGATCAGCGCTTGGACTTGCAACTGCCGAGTGGCGCAGACTACGGTTTGCTCCAGGGTGACCTTGCCGTTGACCCTGAATTTCTTCAGGAGGCGTCCATCCTTGAGGACCGCCATTTCCAGAGTCACTTCCCCCAGCATCCGCTCCTGGCCTTTGGGAGGCAACACTTCCAGTTTTACCTGATTATCCGGCAGCAGAACCGGTTCATCCTGAGGATAAATCTGGATGCGCAATTCCGACGCGGGCCAGGGATTCTGATTCTGGATGTAACGCCGGTAAGCCCCGGCTATTTCCTCAGAATTTAGGATGATTCCGGTCTGGCGCACTTGAATGGCCACGGGCAGGCTGGCGTCGGTGAGCAGGCCGGCAAGTCCCAATTGGCCCAGGCGATATTGCAGGAATTCCCGGGTCAGGGTGAAGAACTGTCCCGGAGGGGGCGCTGACCAGATCAGTGCCTGGCCGTATTTTTGGGCCAAATCCGGGGGAAGTTCCGCCAGATTATTCAGGGTGATGAATTCCCCGGCCGCCGCGGCTTCGGACCGGAACTTCAACGGAGGCAGACCTTCCTCCCCCCAAGCTTCGGAAACGGAGAAGGCCACGACCAGTACGGCCGCCAATATCATCAGTCTCCCCAAGAGCCGCATCGCCTCATCCTCCTAACTAAGCTTTGAGGTTGGTAACCCGCTCCATCATTTGATCCGCGGTTTGGATGGCTTTGGAATTAAGTTCGTAGGCCCGCTGGGTAATGATCATATTGACCATCTCTTCCATCACGTTCACATTGGAGACCTCCAGATAGCCCTGGGCGATGGTCCCCACCCCGTCTACGCCCGGTTTGCCCTCGGTGGGTTCTCCGGAAGCCTCGGTCACCTGGAAGAGGTTGCGGCCCACGTTGCTCAACCCGGCCTGGTTAGGGAAGGTAAAGAGGCTGACCTGCCCGGTGGCCACCGGCGTATTGGTGGGTCCGTAACAGGTGATCTTGCCGCTTTGATCAATGGAAGTGTAGATGGTGGTGGAGGGGATGGTGAACTCCGGTTGCATCTTATCTCCATTGGGAGTGGTAATGAAGCCGTCTTTATCGATCTTGAAGGCGCCGGCCCGGGTATAATACTCAATGCCGTTGTTGAGGATCTTATAGAACCCCTTGCCCTCAATGGCCAGGTCCAGTTCGTTCTCTGTGTGAACGTAATCCCCCTGGGAGAAAATCTTGCTGATGGCCACGGGCCTTACCCCCAACCCCACCTGCAAGCTGGTGGGCACCTGGCCGCCTCCGGGAAGCTCACCCCCCGCCTGGCGGGTGGTCTGGTAGATCAGGTCCTCAAAATCCCCCCGGCTCTTTTTAAAACCGGTGGTATTGACGTTGGCCAAGTTGTTGGAAATGATGTCCAGCCGTAATTGTTGGGCCCCCATGCCGGTGGCCGCAGACCACATACCTCGAACCATGGCTGCTTCTCCTCCCTCTTAAGCAGGCGTGCCAATCTCTTCTATGACTTTCCGGTCTTTGGCCGTGAAGGTGTCCAGAACCTTCAGGTAGGCCTCAAAACTGCGTTGAATGTCGATTAATTTCACGATCTGGGCGGTGGGGTCGATGTTGCTCTCCTCGAGTTCCCCCTGACGCACCTTGGTGGTTAAGGCGTCTATTTCTCCCCCCGATTCCTTGGTGGTGGCGAAGAAACATTGTCCCTGTTGAGCCAGCCCCTGGGGGTTGGGGAAATCCACCACCGTGATTTGGTCTCCCAGAGATTTGTCCATATGCACCCCGCCCTCCGAGTCCATATAGAAATTCTGGTCATTGGCGTTAAGAGCGATGGGGCCGCTCTTTCCCAGCACCAGGAAACCTTCTTTGGTGACCAACTGTCGCTCGGTGTTGAGCCGAAACTCGCCGTTGCGGGTATAGCGCACCCCCTTGGGCGTCTCCACCTTGAAGAAACCGGGACCGTCCAAGGCGTAGTCGTTTTCGTTGCCAGTGGCGTGGAGGCTTCCCTGGGTGTAATCCCGGGAGCGAACATTCAGAAAATAGGCGGAACGTTGCCCCAGGCTGTCCACGGGTTCATCGGGAGCTTCCAGCCGCCAAAGATGGAGGAGTTCCTGCTTGAACCCCGGGGTGCTGGTATTGGCCATGTTATGGCTGAGGATTTCGAATTCCTGGGAGGCCCGCATCCCCATGTAGGTGGCCATGTTCCAACCGATCTGCTGCACCTCTGATCCTCCTTGGTTGGCCCCGGAACTGCTGCGAAGACTTGGGGGCCCACTTAGGCATTGTTGGATGCAAGGGCAGTGCCAAAGGTTATTTAGCGGTAATCATTGCATTATTCTGGTTTGAAGGGGTGGCGGGTGCCTTTTCTCCAGGAAAAAGTTGCCCACAAGGTTTAGTGATTGCAGCCCGCAGTGGCGGTGAAGAAGATCAGAGGCAGGGATGCAGTGGATGCATAATTTTTTGCCCGCGGGCACTGCCCGCCATTCCCGGCTTCCGCATCACTCTCTTGAAAATTACGAGATTTCGGGATATTATAAACATACTTTTTTAATTCCAGGTGCGGTTGGTTAGCGGGGCCCGGTCTGATCCGCCCATAACTTCCGGCCCCGGGACCATTAACTATTAAGTGCTTTTAACCCGCCACGAGTCAGACATATTGCCGGTCGGCGCTGCCTGGCAGGAAGCCGTGCCGGCCCTGGTCCGGGGAGACCGGAGAATTTATCTCCAGGGGCTCACCCCGGCTGGGGGGGCCTATGTCCTGGCCCGGCTCTTTCAGAAGGTCCGCCGCCCCTTTTTGATTATCACCCCCAACACTTCGGCCCATGAAATCTTTTATAAAGACCTGGCTTTCTTCGCTCCCGAAGAGGCTTCGGGCCGCGACCCCTGGCACCGGCTTCTCCTCTTTCCGGCCCACGAGGTCCTGCCCTTTAAGGAACTCAGCTTTGACACCGAGGTGAGTTGCGCCCGGGTGGGCGCAGCTTACGTGGCCCAGACTTCCCGGGAGCCCTGGCTGCTGGTGGCTCCGGCCGCGGCCCTGCGCCAGAAGCTGCCGCCCCCGGGGAGCCTCCAGGAAGCCCTGGCTTATGCGGTGGCCGGGGAGAACCTGGAGCGGGAATCTTTCCTGCAAACCCTTCTGGAAAGCGGCTATGAGCGTCGGCCCGTGGTGGAAGAGAGGGGAGAATTCAGCGTCCGGGGTGGAGTTATCGATCTGTTTCCGCCCCTTTATGCCCAGCCTGTGCGCCTGGAATTCTGGGGGGACGAAGTGGAGTCCCTGCGCTTCTTCGATCCGGCCAGCCAGCGGTCCCAGGGTTCTCTGGAAGAATTGCTGGTGCTTCCCGCCAGCGAGGTGATCCTTAATCCTGCCGCTCGGGAGCGCGCCCTGGCCCGGCGCAAGCGCCGCCAGGACCCCCAGTTCTGGCAGAACGTGCAGCTCGGGCGGCATTTCCCCCGCATCGAGCGCCATATTGAAGATTTTTATGACCACCCCCGCACCTTGTGGGACTATCTGCCCCCGGATACCGTGGTGGTGGAGTGGGACCCCCTGAATCTGGCCCAAGACTTGGAAAAGTTGGAAGAGCAAGCCGCGGCGGAGCCACAGGGTTGGCTGGATGAAATACCCTGGGAAGAACGGCGGGGCGGCCATGCCAGCATTTTCTGTCCCCTTCTCCCCTGGGGAATAACGGAGGAGGCCGGGGACTTCGCGTTTCAGGTGGCGAGGAACGACGGCCTGGCCCAGGAGCTGGCCCAGGCCGGGGCGGAAGGCGGACGTCTGGTCCCTGCCCTGGCTGGCCGCCTGGAAGAATGGCGGCGAAACGGTCTCCATACCATCCTCGTCTGTCTCAGCCGCCATCGGGCCGAGAGGTTGGCCCAACTACTCCGGGAAGAGAACCTGGACGCGGTTTTCACCCTTACACCTTCCTGGGAGCCCGGAGGCGAGGTGGAGATCACCATCGGGGAACTCTCCGGGGGCTTCCGCCTGCCGGCTTCGGGACTGATCGTCCTCACCGAGGACGAGGCCCTGGGCTTCCGGCCTGAGCGGCGGCGCCACAAAGAGTCGAAGCCCCCCCAGTTTCTCACCTCCCTGGCGGACCTCCATGAAGGGGACGCCATCGTGCACCTGGACCACGGCATCGGCATTTACCGGGGTCTGGTCAAGCTCACCGTGGGCTCGGAGGTTAACGACTTCCTGGAATTGGAGTATCAGGGTGGGGACCGTCTCTACCTGCCGGTGGACCGCCTGCATCTGGTGCAGAAATACCTGGGGGTGGACGGCGTTCAGCCCCGCATCGAACGCCTGGGAGGAAAGTCCTGGGAGCGCACCAAAAAGAAGGTCAAAAAGGCGGTGGAAAAGATCGCCCGGGAACTGGTGGAGCTTTACGCGGCCCGGCGGGTGCTGCCGGGCCATCACTTCTCCCCGCCGGACCCGGTGTTCCGGGAGTTCGAGGCTAACTTTGAATATGAGGAGACCTCCGATCAGCTCCAGGCTATCCAGGAAGTCCTGGCGGACATGACCGGGGAAAAGCCCATGGACCGGCTCATCTGCGGCGACGTGGGTTACGGCAAGACCGAGGTGGCCTTACGGGCCGCGTTCAAGGCGGCCATGGACGGCAAACAGGTGGCCATGCTGGTGCCCACCACCGTGCTGGCGGAGCAGCACTACGACACTTTTTCCCGGCGTCTGGTCCCTTATCCCCTGGAGGTTCGGGTTCTGAGCCGCTTTAAATCCCTAGTGGAGCAGAAGCGCATCCTGGCCGATCTGGCCCGAGGCAAGGTGGACATCATTATCGGCACCCACCGCCTGGTGCAAAAAGACGTGGCTTTCCACGATCTGGGGCTGGTGATTGTGGATGAAGAGCAGCGCTTCGGGGTGAGCCAAAAAGAAAAGATGAAAGAATGGCGGCGCACGGTGGACGTTCTCACCCTCACCGCCACCCCCATTCCCCGAACCTTGCAGCTTTCCTTGACCGGCCTAAGGGAGTTGAGCGTGATCAACACCGCGCCGGAAAACCGCCGCTCTATCCGCACCTATCTCTGCCAACCGGAAAAGGCGGTGATCCAGGCGGCCATCCGCCGGGAGCTGGCTCGAGGCGGCCAGGTCTTTTTCGTGCACAACCGGGTGCGCACCCTGGGGATTTGGACCCGCAAGGTCCAGGAGATGGTGTCGGAGGCCCGGGTGGTCATGGCCCACGGGCAGATGCCGGAGCGGGAACTGGAGCAGGTCATGCGCCGCTTCAGCCGGGGAGAAGTGGACGTGCTCATGTGCACGGCCATTATCGAGGCCGGGTTGGATATCCCTGCAGCCAACACCATCATCATCAACCGGGCCCATACTCTGGGTCTGGCCCAGCTTTATCAGCTCCGGGGCCGGGTGGGTCGGAGCCAGGCCCAGGCTTACGCCTATCTGCTGGTCCCAGGTGAAGCCGGGCTGTCCACCGATGCTCAGAAGAGATTAAAAGCTCTGATGGAATTTACGGAATTAGGCTCCGGCTTTAAAATCGCGCTCCATGATTTGCAGATCAGGGGCGCGGGCAACCTGCTGGGCCAGGCTCAATCGGGCCATCTGGCGGAGGTGGGCTACGAACTCTACTTGCAGCTCCTGGAGCAGGCCATCAAGGAGTTCAAGGGAGAGGCCAAAGAAGAGCAGCTTCCCGATCCGGAGATTCGCATTCCCGTGGCCGCGTATCTGCCGGAGGATTACGTGCCGGATATCCAGCAACGCCTGGCCCTTTACCGGCGTCTCTCGGACCGGCTCTCCCCGGAAGCCTTGCAGGAAATGGAAGAGGAGTTGCTGGACCGCTTCGGGCCGCTCCCGCCGGAAGGACGAAACCTGCTGGAAGTGGTGCGGGCCAAGCATCAGCTGCGGAGGCTGGGCATCAAGCGCCTGGATCTTCAGGACAGCTTTGCCGTGCTGCAGTTCGCCCGGCCGGAACGCCTCAACCTGGAGCGTCTGCTCGGTCTCTTAAAGAAGCGTCCGGACACCTTCCGCCTTACCCCGGATCAGTCCCTGAGGGTTCGGCTTCCGGAAGCGGAGACGCCGTTTGTGCGTTTGCAAAATTGCTTGAAAGAAGTGGAGACATTTGTTAAGGCTGAAGGAGAGGGATAAGAGAGATGAAAAGATCGGTTATGCTGATATTAGTTGCGTTGGCTGCCTCCCTGACCCCGTGGTTGGGGGCGTGGCCGGGCCACGCCGAGGTAGTGGACCGGATTGTGGCAGTGGTCAACGATGAGATCATTACCATGTCAGAACTGGAACAGGCGACGAGGATGATACAGCCTGAAGCCGGCATTAATCCTAAATCCAAAGAAGGCCAGGCCCTTAAACGGGAAATGCTGGAGGCCCTGATTGACCGAAAGCTGGCGAAGGCTGAGGCCAAGCGCCGGGGTATCGAGATTGCGGACAAGGAAATAGACCGGGCGGTGGAAGATTTTAAGAAAAGAAATCGTCTCCCGGATGATGCCACCATGAATCAAGCTCTGGCGAAAGCGGGCCTGACCCTTAAGGAACTGCGGCAACATCTGGCCGACCAGATCCAACAAGAACGCCTGGTTTTTATTGCCATGGGGGCCAAGAAGACGGAAGTTACGGAAGCGGAGGTGCGCCGTTTCTACGATGCGCATTTGAAGGAAGGCGGCAGCGGCGGCGACCAGGTGCATCTCCAAGTAATCAATATGCCTTATCCTCCCGGGGCCACCGCCGGGCAGAAGGAAGAGGTCCAGAAGCGGGCTGAGACCATACTCAAGGAATACCGCCTGGGTGGGTCCCTGGCGGAGGTCCAGCGGAAGCATTCCCTCACCGGCCAGGACCTGGGATTTATCAACCAGGGCGATCTGAATCCTCAGCTCGCGGAATTGATCGGCAAGCTGCGGCCCGGAGAAGTAGCGCCCATCCAGAGCACGGAAGGTTTCCAGTTGGTGGTCCTGGTGGCCAAGCGCTCCGGCAAGCCCCGTTCTTATGAAGAGGTAGCCCCGGAAATCCGGCAGTTGCTGGCCAATCAATCCATACAAAAACAATTTGCGGAATGGGTCAAGACCCTGCGGGGAAAAGCCCATATCAAGATTATGTTGTAGAAGCCAGGGGTTAGGGGTTAGGGGTTAGGGGTTAGGTGTAATGACACCTTACGTTAACATACGGCTAAAAGCATGACGACGGTATTCAGACACATAAACTTGCATAGGGGTTCTTCCCCCGAGACCCTGATGCGGACGCCGGGTGTTGTAT
>Ga0233421_10000113_pt1 | contig 42164 bp, 38 predicted proteins | sample Watercolumn_Mata_3_FD_182725 | JGI IMG/M metagenome (GOLD analysis project Ga0233421, IMG submission 182725) | Freshwater microbial communities from Lake Matano, South Sulawesi, Indonesia - Watercolumn_Matano_2014_107_MG | ecosystem: Environmental > Aquatic > Freshwater > Lake | place... | reverse complement strand
GTCAGAAAGCGCACCCAGTATTGTGGTGCGTTTTTTGTTGGGAAGACGCATGGTAGTTGCATATCTGGTTGCTCTGTCGACGACGACAAGGAGCACCCATGAACTTTGTTTAAACACCATGAAGTCCCTCTCGAAATGTCCCGGACACTCTGCCGCAGGGCGTTTATTAATATATGCCCTCCCCTCTTTCGGTGTGTCAGAGCGGTATCTCTTACGACCGCTCTTTCGTCTGTTCCCACCCCAAAAGAGACGCCGTTGCAGACACCTGCTCCCTGCAAACTTGTAGATTGCTTTGGTGCTGCACACAATGTCCATTTCCCTGCGCAGATACCCGCTTATCTGTTCGGGGGAGACCATCGTTCGGTCAGTTTCTTTTCCACAAACCGACGCAAGAACGTGTTCATGGCAACTTTCAAACATTGTTGTTTTCCGCGCCATCGTTTGACATATGCCCCGCCATGCGCTTTTGTCGCTCCATACACGTCCTTGACACTGTTGTTGTGTCCTTCACGCGCTATGGTGTTATGAATATAGCACATTCAAAAATTACTAGGGATGGGGGAAATGACCGGTATGTCCGGTCATTTTTTGTATTGGCTATGTTTATACACAGAAACACAGTTTTTCTTTATGCCTCCTTGTAAATATTTGTTATACTGATAGTATCGTGAGAAATAATTCTCTGTATCATTCCGAGGACATTTCTGCTTGCACCCGCATGTTCATGACGGTTGTTTTAAGTATAATTATCATCTTCTCACCTCTTGCAGTAGTTGTTCGGCAAACACCAGAGGACGGAAACGTTTCTCGGGTCACACTTACCACACCAATAGTATTTGCCGCAAATTCGGATGATGGCATCACTATAGAAAGTCCTTTCGTATGTGTCGGTGTCAAATTTTGGGGTGCAGTTCCGTACCTGGTTATAAATTTACCACAGTGTATCGGAGAGGGAATGTACGGACTGTTCATCGCTGCTTCGTACTTCATGATAGCAACAGGTATACTGTTTGACATCATGGTTAATTTTGGCCTCAATCCGGATGTGATGAACCAAACATTCGTCACACAAGCATGGACAGCGATACGTGATCTCGTCAACATGGCGTTTATTTTTATTCTCATATACATCGCCATCGCCACCATACTTGATATTTCAAAACATAATGCAAAATCCATTCTCGTCAAACTAATTATCACCGCGCTTCTTATTAACTTTAGTTTATTTACCACGCGTGCGATTATTGATGCGGGAAATATTTCGGCACTGTTCTTTTATGATGCAATAACCGTCAACAATGCAACAAACCTTTCAGGGGATGCACAGGCGGCGCTCGACATGCAAAACTATGTCATGGCGAAGGGTGATATAAAAGGTATTTCGCTCGCCATCATGTCTACGATAAACCCGCAACAAGTGCTCACAAAATATAAAACTGATAATAATGTAGGGGTTGGGTCAGAGAAGAAACTCGATGTTGACGACTACAGTAATAATGTTTGGAAACTAGCGTTTCTCTTTCTCGCATCCGCCATCCTTGTCGGTTTCATGGGGGTTACTTTCCTCCAAACATCCTTCCTCTTCCTCTCGCGCATCGCCATCCTCTGGATACTCATGGCGTTTTCACCGTTCATGTTTGCGGGGAGCATACTTCCCGAAACGAAAACGTACACGAGCAAACTTTGGAAAGAACTTGGGAGTAAAGCGTTTTGCATCACCATTTTTCTCTTTTTCATCTGGCTTACGGTTCTGTTTGCAAGTCCAGGAAGCGGGCAAGAACTCTTTGCCAAAGATCCAACAAGTATGAACTTCCTGCAGTTTCTTGTCATCCTCACGCTCAGATTCGGTACGATTATCATTCTTCTCAATTACGGGAAAAATCTCACAAAAAAACAGTGTGAATCCTTTAATGGTACTAGTTTCAATATCGCAGGGAAACTGCTTGGTGGCGTTGGTGCTGTTGCTGGTCTTGCCCTTGGGGGTGGCATGGCGATGGCCGGACGCAAACTCCTCGGTGGGATGGCGGCACGTTCACTCAACACTGTGAGAGCCGACGGAATGACAACACGGCAGCATCTCGCGTCCGGAAACGCATTTGATCGCTTGCGCTTACGTGCACTTGAATCAGGAGAAAGAGGGACCTATGATATTCGAAACTCACGTGTCGGTAAAGGAATCGGGTATGTCGGCGACAAGGTGTTTGGAGCAAGTGGATTAAATGAAAAAGAAAATTTTTTTGATAAAAACGTGTCAAAATTTGCTTCATTTGGCCAACGTAAAGCAGGTGAAGGTTTTCTTACTGATGTAGAAAAAGAAAAGAAATACTTTGAAGGCATGCAAAAGAAATTGGGCAACTTGAATGACAAAAACCCCGCGAAAGCGGCTGCGGCAAAACTCGCGCATGAACGCTTTGAGAAGGAAATGGCTAAATTCCCCGACAATCTCATGGAAAACGGTCCAAACTCTCCTTATTACCAAACGCTCAAACGCATAAAGACGGGAGAAGCACCGGGATATAGTAAAGCGGGTCGGAAAGGAGCGGAAAAGATGATTGCTGAGATTGATAAGAACGTAATAAAAAACCGCGCCGAAATAGGAGAACGTTACGGAGACAGTCCAAAGAATATCGCCAAGGTACAAGTCGCTGAAAGCACACGTAAAGCACTTGAGAAAACGAGAATGATGGAAGAAAAAACTGCGTCATTACAAGAGTCTCGGGAGGATGAAACAGCATCATACGAGAAATACCGCACCAATTACGATATGTATGCTGCCTCAAACGATGAGGCCTTCCGTGGTATATTCGTTGTGCCGATAAATGGAACCATGAGCGAATACAAGAGCGCATCGGAAAATGCGTTAGTTGAACTCAACAAGAAAGCATCTACGATTGCGTCAGAAATCAAGCGCGCGACCATGCAGCAGCAAGCAGCAGCAACGAGACAAGCGCAATTCTCAGCAATAGCTTTGGGACAAACAAATAAGGCGCTCAAAACCGGCATGGAAAACGCGGCGAAAAGTGCTGCGCAAGAACACAAAAGAGCTCTTGATCTTATTGAAAAAAAAGATGGAGAACTTGCCACAGTTAATAATTATATCAATGAAATGAGGGAATTTGGTAAAAAGATAGATTCTATGAAACATTACACGGAAAAAGACTTGTCTAATTTAGAAAAACCAACACCAACATCACCTTCTCTAACAAAAACCGATGACACAAAGAAGTGACCGATCCAACATACCCCTCTCTATTATTTATTCGTCATGACTTCACTATGATTACCGACAACTATACAGCAGAACAAATTGAGGCGGCATTCACCGCACTCCCAGAGCATATTCGTGAAATACTCGCGTCCACGCACACAGGAGACATTCTCCGTCGTATTGGACAAGATGCGCGCCTACACATTGACCAGATTGCCTCACTGAGTGATATCACCACACTCACGTTATGCGGACTTCTTCCGCGAGAAAAATTTATTGACACAACCGTAACCGACCTCAGTATCTCTCGTGAACAAGCGTCTGCGCTGGCCACACGAGTTAGTGCGGAAATTTTTGAAAAAGTCCGCGCAACCATACAATCAAATGATGAAAACACCCGGAAAGAACGCGCCCTTGAAGATCCTTTGGGAAATATACCCTCTCGTGAAGATATTCTGAGAGAGATTGAATATCCAACCTCCACAAAAAGCACCTCTCCCTATCCCATAACGGAGCCAACACGCATTCCTATCACACAACAAGACATCGCCCCCATCCCCATGGAAGTTCCCTTCGCCCCTGTTCCTCTTGTTTCAGATAAATATACACCGTCCCTAACGCCCGCACCAGTCGGTACAAGCATTCTTGAGAAACGAATGACCGAAGAAGTCACCACACCTATTACACATGCGCCCACATCAAAGCCACCAAATGATCCGTATCGTGAGACAGTAGGATGAAAATCCGCGCACACAACTGTATTTAAAAAAAAATGATCTCTGCACTTGTTGTACGCCGCGTCACTCACTCGCATGCAATTTCAAACGCCACAATTTATTGAGGTTGAGGATAAAATCTTCGGACCTCTCACTTTTAAACAGTTTCTATACCTTGTCGGTGGGGGAGGTGTTTCGTTTGTTGCGTATCAAACACTTCCGTTTTTCTTTGCGTTACTTGTCATTGTACCCATAATGTCCCTTGCCTTTTCTCTTTCGTTTGTCAAAATAAATGAACGCCCATTCATCAACATTCTTGAAGCGGCATTTAACTATGGAGTGAAGGGGAAATTATATATTTGGAAAAAAGAAACACAAAACACACAACGTCACGCGTCGTCAATCACCCCCGTTGAACAATCGTCCAATATGAAAGTCCCCACACTCTCTCAGAGTAAACTCCGTGACATGGCATGGGGGCTTGACGTTCACACACACATCAATTAATCATTCCCCCTGTGAAGTACACTACCATGACAGTTCCTCAATCATCCCAACAGTTCATCCCCATAAAAGAAATCCGTGATGGTATCGCCATCATGGAAGACGGTTCGCTCAACATGGTTGTCATGGCATCGTCTATCAATATGTCTCTCAAATCACCCGATGAACAACAAGCGGTCTTGCTGCAATTTCAAAGTTTTCTCAATTCTCTTGATTTTTCAATACAGATGTATGTGCAATCAAGACGCTATGACGTGCGTCCATATATTGCACTCCTTGAAGGACGTGAGAAGGAACAAATAGACGATTTGGCAAAAATACAGATACGCGAATATATCGCGTTTATCAAAACATTCACCGAACAGACAAACATTATGACGAAAAATTTCTTTGTGGTGGTCTCGTACAAACCATCCATCATTGAAAAAAACACATCCCTGTTTGAACGTTTGTTGGGAAGCACAAAAACAAAAAAACAATCTGACGAAGATGCTTTCTCCGTAAATAAATCTCAACTTGAGCAACGTACGTACATTGTGGAACAAGGATTGGTACGTTCCGGTATCCGCACTGTGGAATTGGGAACTGAAGAACTTATCGAACTCTTTTATCGTATCTTTAATCCTGGAGAGCAAGACAAGCCGATTCTTGCATAAACACGTCTCTGAAAAAGGTTTCGTGATATACTAAAACGTATGAGCATACTCGACACATTTGGCATTGGTGGTAAAAAAGAGGCGACGCCCGAAATTGCGCCGATTCTTCCGCATGAAATATATGAAGGGGCTGTGCTTGAACTCAAAGATGTTATTGCTCCTTCCGCGCTCAAGATAACGCCAAAAGAACTCAGCTTGGGGGATAAAGTCGCACGAACGTTTTTTGTTATATCATATCCGCGATATTTGTCAGACAACTGGTTTACCCCTATTATCAATCTTGACGCAGTATTTGATGTGTCTATACACATTCATCCTGTTAATACCGCCGATGTTCTCAGAAAATTTCAAAAAAAAGTTGCTGAAGTAGAAAGTCAGATTATGATACGAGAAGAAAATGGTATGGTACGCGATCCCAAACTCACCGCCGCATATGAAAATCTAGAGGTATTACGCGACCAGTTACAACAAGCGCAAGAACGACTGTTTGATGTGGGACTATATATCACCATTTACGGCAATACCTCCGAGGAACTTGATCGTATTGAATCAGAAATAAAATCAATACTTGAAGCAAAACTTGTGTATCTCAAACCCGCACTATTTCGCCAAGAAGAAGGATTCAAAAGTGTCATCCCGTCATCCGACGACTTTCTTCAAGTAAATTCGAAACTAAACTCTACACCTCTTTCGACCGTCTTTCCGTTTATTTCATTCAACTTGACTGCCGATCGTGGTATCCTCTACGGCGTCAACCGCCACAACTACAGTTTAGTGCTTTTTGATCGCTTTTCAATGGAGAACTACAATTCTGTCATCTTCGCAACATCAGGTGCCGGAAAATCATTTGCCACAAAACTAGAAATCCTTCGTACACTCATGTTTGATACCGAGGTTATTGTGCTTGATCCTGAGCGCGAATATGAATTCATGGCGGAATCAACAGGAGGACGATACTTCAATATTTCACTCACGTCTGCCCATCACATCAATCCTTTTGACCTTCCCATTCCGGGGGAAGGGGAGACGGCTGCCGACGTGTTGCGAAGCAACACTATCGCACTGGTTGGGCTTTTTCGCATTATGCTCGGTGGCCTCACTCCCGAGGAAGATTCCATTATTGACCGTGCCATCACTGAAACATATGCGCTCAAAGATATAACGGCTGACTCAGATTTGTCCCGTACCGTGCCTCCACTCTTGTCTGACTTTGAGATGGTTCTTTCCGGTATGGAGGGTAGTGAGTCACTGGTCAACCGTCTTTCAAAATTTACACGCGGTACATGGGCGGACTTCATCAATCGCCCCACAAACATCAATATTAATAAAAAATTCGTCGTCTTTTCCGTTCGTGATATGGAAGATGATCTGAAAACTGTGGCAATGCATATTATCACGCACTTTATATGGAACACTGTCAGAAAGGATCTTCGTAAACGTCTCCTCATTATTGATGAGGCATGGTGGATGATGAAGTCTGATGACACTGCTTCGTTTCTCTTTGGTATCACCAAGCGCGGACGTAAATATTATCTTGGTGTCGCGACCATCACCCAGGACGTATCCGACTTTCTTCGCTCTCCTTATGGACTCCCCATTATCACCAACTCATCAATCCAACTTCTCTTAAAACAATCTCCCTCATCAATTGATATTGTCCAAAAAACATTCAACCTGACAGATGAAGAAAAGTTTCTCCTCCTTGAATCGGATGTGGGGGAGGGAATATTTTTCGCAGGGCTCAAGCATGTCGCAATTAAGATTCTCGCCTCATATACCGAAGAACAAATCATTACTTCAGACCCATCACAGGTCTTGCGCATACAACAAGCAAAAAAGGAACTTTCAAACACGGAACATGCACCCCTTATGAAAGGTGCGTCCTGAATCATTCGTGCAACACACACATATCCCCCAATCCCTTTTGGAGACATTTTGTCCATGGTATACTTAACATTATCATGCGTGTAACATCTATCATTGTACATACGTCTTTTGTTTCTTTCTTTGTTTTTTGTTATTTTTTCTTGTCAGGGCATCATATCGCGTATGGGTTTGATCCATACCTATCATTCACTGTAACCCCCCCATACCCCGGGGCGCACGAAACCGTTTCCGTTGATTTGGTAAGTTACGGTATAGATCTCTCCACATCCACAATTTCATGGTATGTAGATGGTGTGAAAAAAAATTCAGAGATAGGCGCGACACAACTAACGTTTATCACAGGAGATATCGGACACAAAACAACGGTATCAGTTTCAATATCTTCTCCTGAGGGAGTGACTATCCAAAAGAGTTTGGTGCTCTCAATATCAGAACTTGATCTTCTATGGGAAGCGTCTGACTCATACACACCTCCATTTTACCGGGGAAAAGCACTTCCCGCGTCAGGCGCAACGATCAAAGTTGTTGCATTCCCTAATATGACAAACGCGACGGGAAACAAAGTCTCTGACACTAATCTTGTTTATACGTGGAGTATTAATAGTTTTAAAAGTGATGTTGTTTATCAATCAGGATACGGAAAAAATATTCTTATGATTTCAAAAAATATATTCGATCTTGATCAAACTGTTTCCGTTGATGTAACTGTGCCCAACAGTACAAACCACACCAGTACGAAACTATTCATACCAACAACAAACCCTGAAGTTCTACTCTATGAGCAACGTCCTCTCTTTGGTGTCTGGTATACAGATATGCTTTCCGATCAACTACGTCCCACATCAAAACAGGTGTCTGTTATCGCTGAACCTTTTTATTTCTCACTGCCAACGAAAAACCCTGACACACTCTCATATACATGGGCAATGAACGGAACGCATATACCCTCAGACGGTGAGCACCCTCGTATTGTTACTTTTGGCGTCCCTGACAACACGGCCGGAACGACCTCGGTATCATTATCTGTTGAACATCCATTATCTCTTTTCCAGTCCGCCACAAGACAAATTGCCGTACTCTTTGATACACAGGCGGTCATGCGAACTTTCCCATTCTAAATTTACTCAATACCTATCACACCCCCATGAAAAAACAATCTCTCGTCTTCATCATTGTCTCACCCATTGTAATACTGCTCATTGTCGCGGGGATCATTTTTGTGTGGCAAAATGGCGCATCTTCGGATAAAACAGGAAACACAAATAAAAAACAATCATTTTTTGGTTTATTTGATGTTAATAGTCCGATTATTGATGGATTATTCAGTGAGTCCACTTCACCATCTACAACCAATACACCAAACGCGAACGGGAAAACGGACGCGACACCCTTATCTCCATTACGACAATTGTATCCCTATCCTGTGTCAGGAATGACAATGGTCACCATGTCACACAAAGACGCAAACGGAACAAAAACGGCGATTCCAGGTGTGCGCGTTATGGAACGTTCATCGGGACATATCTTTGACATTCCTTTTAACGGCACTGATGCTGTACGTATTACTGGTACAACGATACCGGGAGTGGAGCAAGTATTTTGGAATAATAATGTCTCCCGCATATTCACACGTCGTATTAATGATACCACGGGAACACTGCAAAATATCTTCCTTAACGTCACACACGGAACATCGGATATCACAGGAACCGCCGAAGACGAATCCCAAGGATCACTCTTGGCAACATCATCAATGAACAACGTCTTAGAGGGAGCGACTTCCCCTGATGGAAAAAGTATATTCCTTCTTCTTTCTTCACCATCAGGGAGTGTGGGAGAGACCACTTTCATTGATGAAAGTGGTGAGGGAAAACAAATATTCTCTTCTCCTTTCAAAGAATGGCTCCCTGAATGGCCGCGCACCGATACAATATATCTCACCACCAAACCATCATCAGGTATTCCCGGATATACATATTCAATTTCGCCAACAAAGAAAAACGTCTTTCAAAAATTAATTGGGGGAATTCCCGGTCTTACCACACACATGTCTCCTGTCAAAGGACTTGGGCTTATCGGCTCGGCGAGTGGTACCACATTCTCACTTTCACTCCTTACTGATGGCACAATGAGCGCCTTGGGTTTCAATACACTTCCCGAAAAATGCGCATGGATGGAAAACGGGTCTCATGTATATTGTGGCGTTCCTATTGCTCCCATACCCGCAACATATCCCGACGATTGGTATAAAGGCGCCCTTTCATTCACAGATGCCATATGGTCTGAAGATATACAAACAGGTGAGGCGATGCTTATGGCGGACACTGGCGCTTTCAACGCCCCGCCACTTGATATCATTAATCCGTTAGTGAGTACTGACGGGAAATACCTCATCTTTATCAACAAATACGATCTTACACCATGGGTATTTGAATTGATACAATAAACAAATCCTCACAGTAATACACATACAGCGCGCGTATTATGCGCGCTGTATGTTGTTTATCACAATCACTTATTGTGTGTATTACCCTTTAACAAACTAGAACCCTCCAGTATCGTCAACTATATCTTTTTTATCTGGTGCATACTTCACCACCACATGACGTTCATGCCCCCTACCGACGGATTCTGTCATCACATTCGCCATACCCGCAACCGCTGCGTGAACAATCATGCGTTCATACCCGTCCATTGGCTCAAGTTCACTGTCTGACTCAAGTGATCGCACACGGTCCGCAATCATACGCACCCGACGACGTAGGGATTCGTTCCGTTCCTCTTGGTACCCATTCACATCAATACTAAAACGGCCGTATTCTCCTGTCTCTTTTTCAACAATACGTTTCACAATATGATTAAGTGCCGCCAAATTTGCCCCATCACGACCGATAAGCTTCCTCCCATCCTGCATAGTGATGGCATACACAACACCGGTTTCATCCGAAACCACGGAAACCGACATGTCAGCATATCCCATAGCAGTAAGAAGTTCTTCAATAATGGTGGTAACAGGTCGTTCCATATGACATGTCTATACAGTGAGCTTTTTTGCTTCTCTGTGAATAATAAGCTCATGCACAACTGTAAATACATTACTTGTCACCCAGTACAACGCAACAGCCGCTGATACTGAGTACGCAAATACAGCGACCATAACCGGCAAAAAATAGCGCATCTGAAACTTCATATTTTGCATCAAATCCTCTTTGAAAGAACCGGTACTCTTAAGTGTCAGTTTCCCTCCCGGCATTGATAACGCCGATTGAATATATTGGGTTACACCGGCAAGAAGCGCGAGAACAAGACTTTTTCCGGTGATATCAAAAATACCAAGAAAACTCGTCCGCACAAAAGCGGGAATGGGTGTAAACGGGTAGAGCAACGATGTATCCAGAATGGATGAAGGAGAGACATACACATTTCCCAGAAGCATCGGATTTGCATGGATATCCTTAAACACCCAAAAAAGACCCAAAACAACAGGAATCTGGATAAGAAGAGTAAGACATCCTATTGCTGGATTGAGCCCATGTTCCTTGTACAGTTCAATCATTTTGCGTGCTTGGGCATCCTGATCATTTTTGTGATCCTCTTTTATTTTGTTGAGTACCGGTTCCAGTTCACGCATTTTTGCTTGCGTTTTGGTAGACGCATGGGTAACCGGAAAGAGTGCAAAACGTACGATAATGGTCAATAATACAATAGAAATACCGATATCCGACCACGGAGAGAATGAGGTGAGAAAAAAGAGTGCGTTGAGGAGAGGAATATAAATGATTGTTTCAAAAAATCCTACCATGTTTTTATATTGTACACCGATTTTCCTTTTTGAGCAAGAAAACATAGACTCACGATGAGCCGACAAGTTGTCAATTGTGAGAGACAGTAATTATGTTTGATGAGTTACGAATATTGGGAAAAGAACAACTTTCGTATGTACTTCCTTCTTTGTATAGAGAGTTATTAGTTCGCAGAAACAAGACGATTGTTCTCAGAATGAATAGATGAGTTGTTAATTGTTCGTTGTCGGTTTTCAGAAACGACGGAAACGGCTGTTCTCAGATATATACGGCACACACACGGCGGGTTCTTATAACCCGCCGTGTGTGTATGTTCGTCTTTTACTTTTCTTTGTCCGTCGTTTTTATCGTTAATCATTTATCGTTAATAGTTAATTATTCATGGTTTATCGTTTTCAGTTTACCGTTTTCCCATAATTCGTACATTCACGTTCATGGTGTATCCACCGACGGTTCCGTACCCTTTCTGCATTTGCCAATACGAATAATACCTTTCCTCATTCCTTTTATAACACCATATTTTTCAACGGCACCTATCATATATTCCGAGCATGTGGGGTAAAAGACACACGTGGGTCGAGAGGGAAGCGCGCCTATACGAACCAATACATTCTTGTCAGGAGACAAAAACCATTGATATATATGAATTAAACCTCTGATTAACTTTTTCCCAACATGTCCACTCATACATTTATAATATCCGCCTTTTTAAATAACACACCAACATCTTCAAGAAAAACACTATAAGGAATATCTTTTGAAACTCCTTTTTTTAAAGAAAATACACAAAAATATCCCTCTGATTTGAGATTTTTTCTCAGTGCCCCTATAGCCTCGTAAATGCGCCGGCGTATTCTATTCCTCTCAACTGCTGTAATACCCTTTTTTAACACAATGACGGCGAATTTTGAGGGTTTCCTGGTGTGTTGATTGGACACCGCTAGTGTCAATCGATCAGTATGGTATATCCGCAAACCTTCTCGGGGAAGGGAAATGGTATGTGTTGTGAGCCGTTCTCGTTTAGGAAGCATATATCAATCATACACAAAAACACGCGGTTTTAAAATAAAACGCGTGTTTTTTATAGAAAAAACTTGTTTATAGACTATATGGACAATTTCGCACGTCCTTTACGACGACGATTGGCAAGCACTTTTCTCCCTGAAGGTGTTGTTGAACGAACAAGAAACCCGTGTGTGGTCGCGCGCTTTCTGTTACTTGGTTTATATGTTTGCGACATGATTACACCACTATACACCATTTTTCCAAAAACACAAGCCGCCTAAAATACATTCTATACTGAAACACAAACTACATATATTCACACATCCATCATTTGTATATATTTGTAATTCGTATATCTGCATTATCCACATGTTATCAACAGACTTTTCCAATATTTTCAAGTTTCCACTTCTTGTCTACCTTGTATATAATAGTCAATACAATGATACATATTTTATTAACTGGTTTTCATCCTTTGTATGTCCTCTCATTCACAACTCTGGAACAGTGTTCTCTCCGACATGGAAGCAAATCTTTCACGCGCAAATTTTAGTACATGGTTTCGTAATACTTATATTGTAAAACAAGATGATGGTGTAATCACCATCGCGGTACCCAATGAATTCGTGAAAGAATGGCTCTCAACAAAATTCCATAAAATGATTCTGAAATCACTTCGCGAACTGTCAGACGGTGTTCGTGCTATTGAATATACCATTCACAAAGGAGAGAGAAAAAATGTTCCTGAAGAGCAAAAACTAAGTTCGTGTAATGTTGATGAATTACCCTTGGCTGATTTATATATTGATAAACAAAGTAATCTAAACCCCAAATACACATTTGATTCATTTATTGTCGGGTCATTTAATAATCTCGCGCACGCGGCATCTCAAGCAATTATTAATAAACCTGGATTTACTTACAATCCGTTTTTTGTGTACGGCGGCACAGGAGTTGGGAAGACACACCTCATTCAAGCAATCGGTAATCATTTGAAAAAAAACTATAATAAAAATGTTATTTATCTCACATCTGAAAAATTTCTCGTAGAATATATTTCATCATTACAAAACGATACATCAAATATATTTAAAGAAAAATATCGTTCATATGATGTGCTTATTATGGATGATATTCAATTCCTCTCAAATAAAGAAAAAACACAAGAAGAATTGTTTCATGTGTTCAATACTCTCTATGAGGGGAATAAACAAATTGTGTTTTCATCGGATATGCACCCAAATTTCATTCCCGGATTTGAAGCACGCCTCAAATCACGTTTCAATGCAGGTATGATTGTGGATATTGGACAACCAGAATTTGAGGCGCGTGCTTCTATTTTTAATAAAAAAGCGGAAGAAAAAGGATTACAATTTGATAAAGCTGTTATTGAATATTTAGCACTTACTGTTGAAGGAAATATTCGTGAACTTGAAGGTGTATTAAATACCGTCACATGCCACACACAACTCAAACACAACATTATCACACTTGATGATATTAAAACTATTGTGCGTGGTGTAAATAAACCAAAAAATATCGTATCTTTTAAAGATGTTATAAAAATTGTGGCTGGATTTTATAATATTGAAGAAAAAGATATTTATGAAAAAACACGTCGAAAGGAAGTGGTGAAACCGCGCCAGATTGTTATGTATCTTCTTCGTGAAGATTACAACGCTTCATATCCTCTTATTGGAAAAAAAATTGGTGGACGTGATCACACAACAGTTATGCATTCATATGAAAAAATGCGTAGTGATCTCTCTATTGATGATATTTTAAGAAATGAGGTCGATCAGATACGTGCATTATTATAATATGGGGAATACTTTGTGTATAAAAAAAGGATTGTATGAGGATAGTTTTGTGGAAAGTATGTGTATGGTTATGTTGATTGAAAAAATCATATTAATATATGTGTATATATGAAGATATCATTCACATATATTGTTGAAAAATAATTAATATATAGCAATAAAAAATGAATTTTTTCACTTATCAACTCCCTATATAATAATCATATATTATTTATATAATATTAACTGATAACTTTTTCACATATGGATATCACACAGCAATCATTTTTATTTTCAGTATCTAAAGAATTATTTTCCTCCATTGTTTTAAAAACTGAAAAAATAACCGGGAAAACTTTATCTCTTCCTATTCTTTCAAATATTCTTTTTGAAGTGAAAAATAAAAAACTCACCGTACGGGCAACAAACCTTGATATTGGTATAGAAGCATTGTTACCAATAAAAGTGTCTGGAGAAGGAAGTGTTGCTGTTCCAGCACATATTCTTTCTAATCTTCTCAATACACTTAATTCATCTGTAAAAACCGTGACATGCACTATTGAAAATGGAAATATGACCATTTCCGCTGATGGTATTGTTACTGTTATTAAATGTGTTTCACCTGAGGAATTTCCAATACTTCCCATTGTGTCTGATGGACAGTCGTTTTCATTGGAAGGAAAAAAACTTGTATTAGGAATACAATCTGTTGTGTATGCTGCATCAGTATCGGATATTAAACCTGAACTTGCGAGTGTGTATATATATCCAGAACATGATGATATTGTGTTTGTTGCGACAGATTCTTTTCGTTTAGCTGAAAAAAAAATAAAAGAAAAAAATACTATTAATTGGGGTGGTGTACTTATTCCTTTTAGAAACGCACAAGAACTCATTCGTATTTTTGAAGATATTGATGGTGGTATTGATGTTCGATTTAATGACCATCAAATTGTTATGGAACATGAGGGTATATATGTTACCTCACGTATTATTCATGGATCTTTTCCTGATTATTATCAAATTATTCCAAAAGAATATACCACAACAGCAATTATTCTTAAAAACGATTTATTGAATGCGTTTAAAATAAGTGGGGTTGTGGCAAATACATTTCGACAAACAACATTATTAGTAAATCCAAAACAAAAAACATTTACTATTGAAACAAAAAATGCCGATGTTGGATCAAGTATTATTCCTATACAAACATCACTTACTGGTGAGGAAATAACAATCAATGTCAATTATAAATATATCACCGACGCGTTTTCTTCAATTACAACAGATAGTCTACATCTTGCATTTTCCGGAAAAGGACGACCAATTGTTATCACCCCTATTGGTGATAAAACATTCACATATCTTGTGATGCCGATGAATAGATAATATATTCCACTTTTTATATGGAAGGATTAGGGAAATTTCTTGAAAAGTTTAAACATATAATTCCTGAGAATCATACCGTAAAAGATGCGATACGAGAGTGTGTTTCCGTTGTATGTTTTATTTCTCTTGAGAATAAATATATTACATATAAAAATTATACAATTATACTCTCAACATGTCCGACAATAAAAAATGAAATTTTATTACATAAACAATCAATTCTTGAAAAAATAAAAACAGATTATCCTGATATATATGTTTTGGATATACGATGAATAAGGATGACATAGTTATTGTTTTTATACTCACCAATTTTTTTATATAAAGTTTGTAAAACAAACGAATAAGTTCTTAGTTTTTGGTTGTTGGAGACAGTGTGGACGGTTGTTCTCAGAATGAACGGACAAGTTAAGTTGTTAGTTGTCAGAAATGATGGAAACGGCTTTTCTCAGGGGTGTACAATACAAACACGGCGGGCAATAAGCCCGCCGTGTTTGTATACTTACTGTTATCGTTAATCATTTATCATTAACAGTTAATCATTGTATTGTTTTAATTTCCTTGAATGTATATCGGAATTGAAGTTTCCGCTTTGTTATATATTGTGTCGTATGCTGCGACAGACACCATTGAGTCAGGAGTAATCTCTCCCGTTGTTGAAGGAATGAATGAGAAGGAAAATGGTGCAGATGATGTTGATCCAATAAGTGCGCCGTTCAAGAAGAAGTCTACATGTTTGAGTGTTGAGGAACTTTCTATGGAGATGGTGATACGATCGTTTTGGTTGAATGTAGAGCCACTAATTGGGGAGGAAACAGTTATACGTGGTGCGAATGATGGTCCATGGACATTATCCATATATGTCGGTTTGTTTGTTGTTGTTCCATCAACATATCCTTGTGCTGCAGCCCAAGTACGCACAGGGTATTCCCACAAATTAAACTGTGGATCATTTCCCGGATTGTCGGTACGTGTATGTGTCGGATCGTTTTTATCAATCCAATACAGTATTGAATGTACACTGGTAACCACATGTTCTTGTTGTGTTTCGTGTGGTGTATATGTAGTGGCAAGACCACCGCTAACTGTGTCGGTAATATATGCAATACCACCTTTCCATATACCACGAAGAACGGGAGGTACATTTGATGGTTGTTCAGTGGGTGGTACAAATGATTCATTTGGATATGTCGTGAGAACTTCTTGCATAAATTCATTCCACATTGGTGCCACAATATATCCCGCTACTTTCTTTTCCATAGGTGAATTATCGTTGTTTCCCGCCCATGCACCAACAGATAATTGGGGAATGTACCCCATAATCCACGCGTCACGATAATCGTTTGTGGTACCTGTTTTTACTGCAACATCTCTATCAGGGAAATTGAGATATGATGTAGCACCGAATGCCGGTGTGCGTGCGGCATTGTCTGATAAAATATCAGAAATTTCTCGTGCAACATTTATATCAATCGCTTGTGAGGGGTTTTGTGTGTATTCTTCAAGAGTTCCGCCGTCTTGCGCTTCAATTTTGAGAAGGGGAGTTGTGGGGTTGCGCATTCCCTCATTTGCAAAAACACCGTATGCACTGGTCATATCAAGGAGAGACACTTCTCCACCACCGAGTACTAAGGTAAGACCATAATGATTTTTATCCCTGAGACCTGTGATTCCCATTGTTTTTGCTGTATTGAGAGACGCATCAAGTCCCGCAAGATACAGTGTTTTTACCGCGGGAATATTGAGTGATTGCGCGAGTGCATCACGGAGAGTAACAGGACCGCGATACTTTTCATCGTAGTTGACGGGACTGTAACAATCATCAGTTGTTGTTCCGGAGACAATCGGTATACCTGTCGGACCGCATCGTGTGTCAAAGACTGTGGGAAGATCAAATACGACTGTGTCAGGGGTATATCCTTTGGCAAATGCCGTTGCGTACACAAATGGCTTAAATGCCGACCCTGGTTGACGATTGGGATCAAGGGTAACATTGAAGTTTCCATCAATTTCTTTATCAAAATAGTCGCGTGAACCAACCATAGCGAGGATGTGGCCTGTTTTCGGGTCAATGGCAATAAGGCCGGCGTTTTTCGCCTTGAATGCTTTTGCGTTTTCTAGAGCGTGTTTTTTTACGATTTCCTGGGCTTTTTCTTGAAGGTTCCAATCAAGTGTTGTAATAACTTTGAGGCCGTCTTCTTCAAGAGCGGTGGCGCCATATTTTTGTTCAATATACGAACGTATGTAAAAAACAAAATGTGGCGCACGCATACCAAATTGGCTTTGTGGTTGGAAGGTTACTTTTTCAGCAAGGGCGTTCTGGTATGCCGCGTCATCAATCATGCCTAATTCTTTCATACGCAATAATACGAGATGTTGACGGGATGTGAGTGCATCAACATGTTTTCCATATGGAGAATAATATGTTGGGGCTTGGGGAAGTGCGACGATATAAGCGGATTGGGCGAGTGAAAGATCTGTGGCATCTTTACCAAAAAATTCACGGGAAGCTTCCTGAACACCGTAAATGTTGCCACCGTAGGGTGATTCATTGAGATAAAGTGTTAAAATCTCTTCTTTTGTCATGATCTGTTCCAAACGAATGGCAAGTACCCACTCTTTTATTTTGCGTGAAATTGTCTTTTCTTGTGTGAGCATGGTGTTTTTTATCGCTTGTTGTGTGATGGTGGAACCCCCTTGAGAGAAGTTCATACTAAGAAGGTTAACAAGAACCGCACGTAAAAAAGCAAGTGGGCGTACACCGTGATGATTGTAAAATTCACTGTCTTCGATAGCAATGGTAGCTTGTTTGATGTGTGGAGAGATTTTGTCACTTGGGATGACAGTACGACGAATATCTTCGTGAATATCGTATAGTAGTATTTCTCCTGTGCGATCGTATATTTTTGTTGATTGTGCGATTTTACGTTCGATAAACGAGTCAAAATCGGGCATTGGCATCAAGCTTGCCCAGATAATAAGACCACCGATTGAGAAGAATCCAATACCGGCAAGAATGAAGAGAACGGGAAGGAGATGTTTCCAGCGTTTTTTCATATCATTTTTGTGTACGTGTGCGCGCATGCGTGTAATGTGCTTTTTCATAATGATGTGATGTTGCGTGTATTGTTATGCAGTATAACACACCAACGTCAAGGAGAGAACGAAGAAGAAGAAAAACTACAAACGATAAACAATTAATGATAAACTATAAAAAAATAAAAAGAAAAAAGAAAAAGGTAAAACTATAAACCGTAAACGATAAACTTTGAGAAAAATAAAAAGAAAAAGAACGTAGTTTTGTGACTTTCCCAAAATGCCCTTGTCGTGTATAGTATTGTGTATGGATGACGACTCTTTGGTGAAGAAACATGACGATATGTTTTCGCGCGGGGTGGAGACATTTATAGACCCCAATGACGCTTTTGCTAAAAAGATAAAAGAAAAAAAAGAAGGAACATACACTAAAGACATTATTGTCAAATTTGGTGTTGATCCAACACGTCCGGATATTCACATTGGACACGCGGCGGTATTGCGCAAATTACGGATGCTTCAAGATGTCGGGTGCAAGGTCGTCTTTTTGGTGGGTGACTTTACCGCACAGATAGGAGACCCGACGGGGAAAAGCAAGGTGCGTCCAGAGATTGATCAAGAAGAAATTGAACGCAACATGAAGACATACCTTGATCAAGTAGGAAAAATTTTGCGGACGGACAGCACGGTGTTTTCGTGGATGAGGAATTCCGACTGGTTTCTTTCGGTATCGGACATGGCGCCCAAACAAGGGCTCATGATGCGTTTTGGGGTGACACCGGTGAATCCTTCGTCATTTGTCGGCAAGGCGCTTCTCTATGAGGATACGCGCATGCAAAAGAAATATCTGAAGCGCAAGGAATTGGTGGATATTACATTGCGTGGATTTTTGGCAACACTCCGTCGTGTGACGCATGCGCGTCTTATTGAGCGCGACATGTTTGCCGAACGTCTTAAGTCAGGCGGAGAATTGTATATGCATGAGATGATGTATCCAGTCCTCCAGGGTATTGACTCGGTGGTACTCGCGAAAGTGTATGGGTCATGTGACATGGAGGTGGGAGGAACCGATCAGACGTTCAACATGCTTATGGGACGCGATGTGATGAAAGGCAATATGTTATCCGAACAAAGTGTTCTTTCTGTGAAGATTCTTCCCGGCACCGACGGCAAAGAGAAAATGAGTAAGAGCTTGGGGAATTATATCGGTATCACGGACGAGCCGAATGATATGTTTGGTAAAACAATGTCTATTCCTGATAGTGTCATCGGTGTGTATTATGAACTTGCGACGTTTACGCCCATGGATGATATTCGTGTGATTGAGAAGCAGACCGCCGCCGGACGTCTCAACCCCCGTGACGCAAAACTCGCTCTCGCGCGCCAGATTGTCTCCATCTATCATGGGGAAGAGGCCGCGCGTCGCGCCGAAGAATCGTTTGTGAATACGTTCAGTAAAAAAGAAATCCCCGAGACCATGTCTGAAGTGCGTGCCGCGAAAGGCGCGGCGCTCGCGGACATTCTCGTGAAAGAGGGTGTTGTTGAATCAAAAAGCGCATATCGCCGTCTGGTGGAGGGAAATGCAATTCGTGTGCTTGGCGAGACGGAAACAGTTATCTCCGATTATGCGTACACTGTCGCCGAGACAACACCGTTTCGCGTGGGGAAGCATACGTTTGTGAAGATTGTGGTGGAGTAGGTTCTGTTCATTCCTCATAAAAACACACACAACCGCGCGGCGAGAGCCGCGCGGTTGTTATATGATATGTGTAAATTAGTACGCGTCTTCGTCGTCGTATTTGTCATACGAGACTGCGTCCACATCATCATCCTCATCATCGGGGTGTATTTTTCGCTCATCCTCGTCGAGTCCGGCGAGTATGTCGATATCTGAATCCAAAAAATCCTCCATACGAAAGAATTTTGATTGCTTAATCTGATAACTGACTGTATTTGTACAGGAGAATACGAAAGAATGCAAGTCAGTATGTTTGTGGATATGCGCTTTTGCCGAACATGGCAAGCGCCGCGACACCGATGGCAATAGCATCAATCTCGTCATCAAGTTTTTTTCCTTCCGGAAGCAAAATGGTTTTGTGTATCATCATGTTTATTTGCGTTTTATCTGCTTTTCCATATCCTGTGACCGCCATTTTTACTTGCAGAGGCGAAATATCACGGACGGAAAGTCCCGCACGTGCCGCGGTGGCAATGATTACTCCGCGCGCCTCAGCGACGCGAATACCCGTCGTTTTGTTGGCCGCCATGTAAAGTTCTTCAATCGCACAGAGTGTGGGAGTATATTCGCGTATAACATCTTCTACACCGCGTTCAATAGATAGAAGTCGGTCGGGAAATGTGTTTGCGCGATTTGTTACGATGCACTGCGAATGCACAACGGACTCGCGACCGTGTTCTTTCTCAACGACCGCGATACCAACGCGATCAAATCCCGGATCAATGGCAAGAATACGCATATGGAAATTGTCAGTTTCAAGTTGTCAGAGAGTGCGAGAATGGCGGAATAGCCCCTATCTTATCCGGCAGTCAATAAACATTTCTTTTTGTCTTTATGGTGTATCGTTTTATAGTTTTCAATCTTTATATTCTTAATTTCTCTTTTTCAGTTTCTCATTCTTCATATTTCTAACTCTCAATTTCTAACACCTAACTTCTGATTTTTTACGTTCAGTTCGCATTCGTGTACACCTCCTGCACATCATCATGCTCCTCAAGTACTTCAAGAATCGTTTCAAGCTTTGCACCATCAGTATCAGAAAGATCAATCGTCGTTGTCGCTTCAAGTCCGTCGTCGCCTTTGGTGAACATCCACATCGCGGATCCTGGTGCCGCGAGTGCGAGACCGTTCTTAGAGAGGATGTGTTTGATCTCTTGTGCCGTGCGATTTTTGTTATCGGTAAGCCCTTCAATGATGATACCGCATCCGCCGGGACCGTACGCTTCATACTGTACGAATTCCATTGCTGCCGCGTCGGTGCTCATACCCTTTTTGACGGCACGATCAATATTGTCTGACGGCATGTTTTCGCTCTTTGCCTTGTCGATAACAGCACGGAGTGACGGTGCGGAACTGTCACCTCCGACGCGCTTGGACTCGGTAGTAATGAGTTTGGCGAGTTTGCCGAAGAGTTTACTTTTCTGTGCGTCAGTCGCCGCTTTTTTGTGTTTGATTTTTGACCATTTATTATGACCGGACATAGAGATGGTATGTGAGTAAACGAATATGCGAGAATAAAAACAATAAACTATAAACTATTAACGATAAAAATGATAAATTTATAAACTATGAATGACAAACGATTACCAATGAAAATTTTTTGTTTTTGTGGTTCGTATTTTTCAGAGGAGTGTCCCTTGTCTGTCTTTTGGCATATCAATACCGAGATGTTCATATGCTTTCGGAGTGACTTGTCTGCCGCGTGGTGTGCGTTCAATGAGTCCCGATTGCATCAAATACGGCTCATGGACATCTTCAATCGTGCTTTCTTCTTCGGCAATTGCGGCAGCGATTGTTTTGAGCCCTACCGGACCGCCACCGAATTTTTCAATGATGGTGCGAAGAATCATTCTGTCTGATGAAGTGAGGCCCAGTGTGTCAACTGCGAGAAGTTCCAGTGTTTGAGTAACAGCCTCGGTATCAAGAGGGATATCGCGCACATCTGCAAGGTCACGGCAACGCTTGAGGAGATAGTTGGCGGTGCGAGGGGTGAAGCGGCTACGCTGAGCAATCTCATGTGCAGCATCGTCGGGAATAGTGATGCCGAGTATGCGTGCGGAACGCGAAACGATACGTGCAATCTCGTCGTTCGTGTAAAACTCCAGACGGAATGTGCCACCAGAAAAGCGTGAACGTAGCGGTGCGGAGAGTAGTGAGATGCGCGTGGTCGCGGCAATCAAAGTGAACGGCGGCAACTCAAGTTGAATGGTGCGTGCCGACGGACCTTTACCAATGATGATATCGAGTGTCCCCGACTCCATGGCGGGGTAGAGAATCTCCTCAATTAGTTTGTTGAGACGATGAATCTCGTCAATAAAGAGAATGTCGCCGGGGGAAAGGTTGGTGAGGATGGACGCAAGATCGCCAACCTTTTCAATTGCGGGTCCCGATGTCATACGCATTTGCGATGTTGTTTCTCGGGCGATAAGGTGTGCGAGTGTCGTCTTGCCAAGACCTGGAGGTCCGTAAAAGAGAATGTGTTCGGGTGTCTGACTGCGCTTCTGTGCCGCAGTAAGAAGAATATGGAGGTTCGTTTTGAGTATTTCTTGACCGACATACTCATCCCATGACGCTGGTCGGAGCGTTTGGTCGAGAGAACGGTCTTCGCGGGAAGGCGTCTCGCCATCCTCCCGCATGTCGGGAACACTTGACATATTTTTACAAGTATGATAGGATACTCATCGAAACGATAACAGTAATATACACGATCGTACGGTGAACAACGAGCGTATGATCCTCTAAGCAATGCGGGATTTGTCTGGGGACGATCCGGTATTTCGTTTTTTATGCGAAATGGCTCGATCTATCCCGAGGACCCTTCCTCCTTTTTAGTGCCTAACTCAAAAGTTTGCTTGGAGGATCATGTGCTTTTTTTATTGTGCTTCTATTGTCTCACGTTTCTTCAACGTCCACAACTCGACGAAGCTCCTCAAATGAGGTCAAACCGGTACAGACTTTCACGACGATTCCGTCTTCAGTCATAGTGGGCATCCGCTGAGCTTCAGCGGCTTTTTTTATTTCCCGTTCAGTGATAGTGTCGCTCAGAATGACCGCTTCAATATGTTCATCAGTGAGAATGCCCTCATACACGCCGATGCGTCCTTTATAGCCGAGACCGCCGCACGTGTGGCACGTGTTCGTTGAATCAGTATTCGCTTCAAAGAGTGTTGCCGCGGAGAGTGTTTCATTCGTTCCGCGTTTTGCATTGTAACGGTTGAGTGCGTTTTCAATAATCGTTGCCTCTTCCGGTGGGGGAATGTGGGGTCGTTTACATGTAGGGCATAGACGTCTCACAAGGCGTTGCGCGAGCGACAGATTGAGACCTGATGTAATAAGTTTTGGATTGACACCGAGGTTGACGAGACGGGGAATGGCACCCGCGGCATTGTTGGTGTGGAGCGTTGAGAACACAAGGTGTCCCGTAAAGGCGGCATTGAGTGCCGTTTGGGCGGTGTCGCCGTCGCGGATTTCTCCAACCATGATGACATCTGGGTCTTGCCGCAGGGCGGTGCGAAGTCCTTGGACGAAGGTGTATCCTTCTTTGTCGTTGGTCTGTGTCTGTGTAATACCTTCAAGGTGGTATTCAATCGGGTTTTCAATGGTGATGATTTTTATATCGGGTGTGTGTATTTGACGAAGAAACGCGTAGAGTGTCGTTGTTTTTCCCGATCCAGTCGGACCCGTTGTGAGAACGAGCCCATTCGGTCTGCTGATTTCTTTTTTAATCGTTTCCAGAAGTGCGGGGTTGATGCCGAGGTCATCTGATTTGATACTGATTGATTTTGGATCAAGGAGACGCATAACAATAGATTCATTATTTTGCTCAGGGATAATTGAGGTACGTATATCAAATGTTATTTCTGCGAGCTTGATACTGAAGCGTCCGTCTTGTGAATTTTTGGTAATGTTTAATTTAAGACCAGATAATAATTTTATGCGAGAAAGAAGAAAACGGTACATATCAGTGTTGAGATATGCGGCATCAACGAGTACGCCGTCGAGACGTATGCGCACACGCGCGCGTGTTTCTTCCGGTTCAAAATGAACATCGGAAGCCCCAAGCGCGATGGCGCCTCCCATGATTGCTTCAAGAATGCGAGAAATTTTATTCCGTGTATCGCTTACACTAATATTTTCAACGAGCGTGGCGATTCCTGCGATACTTTTTACAGTCTTTGCCGTTTCAGTGAGTATTTCGCGGGAAATATCAAATACGCCCGCTTCGGTTTCTTCGGTGCGTGATATTTCTGGATAAAGCGCCCATGCGATTTCAATGCTTGCATGGGAAATCATAGCGATTTCCGGTTCATATCCACGGCGCGCTAGGTCTTCCATGATACCTTTGACTTCTTGTTTGTTGGGAGCGATTGAGCCGACTTTGACTCTTTTCCCTATGACGGCGTAGGGCGCGATACCTGCGGCGCGTGCTTCGTTTTCAGGGACAAGGCGAAGAGCATCGGTATTGACGGTTGCAGATGAGAGGTGTGCATACGGAACGCCGTAACGTGTGGCGAGTATTCCGACAAGATCTTCCTCTTCTTTCTTCTTGAGTTCGTTGAAGCGTTCTTGTTGTTTCGGGTCTTGGAAGGTTACCATGGGTATAGTATAGCAGATTAGTTGTCAGTTGTGAGTTGTCAGTTGTCAGATACTACATACGATTCACCAACTTCTCGTGAACTGTATATGATGTACGTTTGCGATGTGCTTTATAGGTTACAGGCTTGCCATGCACCCAACGTGATATATTACCTACGTGGTGTAGGTTTACCATGAACCCAACATGGTTCACGTCCTGCCGTGTATCTTACGTGGTGCACGGTTGTCTTTTTGTCATATTTTTTTGGTATACCAGAGAAAGAAGTACTCCTTTCATTACAGACAAACGGAAGGTGTTATGAAAAACAGATTGTTTTTGACGCTCATGTACGTCGCCCCTGTTTCCACCCCGGCCCGTGTCAGTGCGTGGACGGTGTACGATGAAATGATGCGCGGGTATGACCGCGCGATGAGCGACTATGAATTTGGAAGAATCGGCAATTTTTATGGAAGAGGTTCTTCCATGTCAGGAGCGGTATCATATCCTCCGGGATATATGTCGAGACCGCACACAACTCCAAGAGGTTGGGGATATAATCTGTACATCGGAAGTCGTCCCTCATGACACATTTGTCCGCCGCAACGTCTAGTGTACCGATACCGTCGATTTGAAAAGGTAATATTTATGCCAGACGAGTGCGGAAGACTTCGCCCCGTGCGTATTCCTGTATGGCGGCCGTACTATCCGTATTGAATCTAAACCGCCTTCCAGGGCGGTTTTTTGTATGTGGCTGTGATAAGGAGGGAGGATAATGTTACGATATCAAGAAGATATTGAAGACATTGACATTCCTACAATTTTGGTATATTACGTTACATAAATTGTTATTTGTAAATATAAAAAGGGCGGGGGAAACCCCGCAAAATAATGAAAAAAATACGCTTGAAAGTGAGCGTGATGGCCGCGCTCCTTTCGTGGGGTTCATTTGGTCAGGCCGTTCACGCCGAAGTCGGCGATGAGTGGCTTGATCAGCCTGCCGCCGGGCAGGATGCGAACAGTATGAACGAGGTCCGCGAGGGTCTCGTTCGTTTCACAGCAAAGGAGTACGCCAGTATCGGGCGAACCCCTTTTTACAGGGGGGGTATCCCCGGAGCACTCCGCAAAGGAGCGCTCAGTGAGTACGGGTTGATGCTGAAAGCGTCTCTGGACGCATATGGCATTAATACCGTAGAGCTCCACAAGGAGATCGTGCGGATTGCCGATGGGAAGGCACGCCGTGCGACCTTGAGGAACGGTGACCCGTTCTTTGCGGTAAACCAGAGGGGTGGTGGATTCGTAAGAGCCACAAAACTCCCCAATGGGAGTCGCGGGCTCATAAAAAATGAGACCGGAAAGGACATTTCAGGTGTTCTTTTCGTTCTTATGGAGGGTGCTGTGGATGATAATGGGGGGAAACACCCCGTTGTTATCCTCATTGCAGACGAGTGCGGCAATGCGTTTTTGTTGCCGCCACGTCCAGCACAGCCACGTCGGGCTTCTGCACCGACGCGTCCGCTGATGCAGGTGTCGAAACCGCCACGAGTGCGCGAACATCGTGGACCGGGTGTTGGTGATTTTGTTGTCCCTATTATCGGGGCGGCAATTTTACGGGGGATCGGCGAGCAAGTTGCTCCCCTTCACCAAAGTCGACCAAAAATTAAAAAAGAGGTCTACCGGTATGGTAGACTCTACGAGGTACTTTGTCTCCCTGACGGGAGACAAGTGCTCCGTCCCGTCGGCAACACTCGGCGGGGAATGCCGCCCCCCCATTATCGCTACCGTATGAGGTAGCGTGGCGTCTTTTTTTTGTAGCGCCCCTGTCGTTCGGGGGCGCTTTTTATGTGGTTGTTACAGACATCGAAACAAAAGTGTTTCGCATGAGTGAGATGTCATAAAGACTTGACTTTTTAAGTATTTTCGTGTAGCTGTAAAGGTAATAACGGTGAAAGAGAAGTATTGACAAATATTTTATAATCGTGTATAATGCAACAGTATACATAAACGTCGAAATGCGCGCGGCAACGTTATGGGCGCCGCTACCGCTTTTATTGGTTTTTGTTCATATATTTTTTTATGAACACCATGTTTGCACAACGAAATAGTGCCGCTCGCGTTGCGACGGCGATGGTCGCGATGGTTTCTATTGTGGCAAGTTTGGTCACGCCCGTATTTCTTCAGACTGCGCGCGCCGACTATGGGGACGATTATGGGTCATATTACACCGACTATGGGTACTATGATACCGGGTACGCATCATATGATTCGTATGACTATTACGCGGATGACGGGTATGGATCGTATTACTATGACGACTATACTTCCGTCCCTTCATATTCGTATGATAGCGGGTATGATGATACGTACAATGCGTACTATGAGGATTCGTATGACTATGGGTATTCTTATAATAACTCTTCATATGATCCCTATGCCGATTATTACGCGGGGTATAACAGTGCCTATTCGTCATATAATTATCAACCATATCACTCAATTTCAAGTACGTATTACAATACGAACACAGGGTGTAGTTATTCCGGGTGTACGAACACTTGCACGAGTAAGTGTTGCACGGAGAATTGTGGAAACACGCAAGTAAATCCACCGCAATTGACTACTCAATCCGCCACGACTGTTGGTGAGGTGTCCGCGACACTCAATTGTTCTGTGAATCCGAACGGTTCTTCGACGTCCGCGCGTTTTGAGTGGGGAACCTCATCTTCTTTTGGACACACAACATCATCGCAAACATATACTTCCGTGGGGACAATGCAACAATATATCTCCGGACTCACCGCAAACACAACGTATTATTATCGTTGTACGGGAAGTAATGCGGGCGGATCGGCAACTGGCTCAACGCTTTCGTTTCGCACGAGCGAAGTATATGATCCGATGATGGCAATGTCCGTTTCCACGCAATCTCCCACAAACATAAGTACAAGCGGCGCCACGTTTCAATGTGCTCTTAATAATACCGGTACATTGCCGACAGACGTGTGGTTTGAGTACGGCACCAGTCAATACAATCTTTACCAAACAACTTCACACGACACATATTCGTCCGCGCGCACTGTGCAAAAAGTAGTCCCCGGTTTGTCCCCGGACACGATGTATTATTATCGTTGCATGGGTCAGAACACCAAAAGTGTCGATAAAGGATCGGTGGTGAGTTTTCGTACGAACAAAACCTACGTACCGCCTGCGCAAAACGCGCCAACCCTTACGACGCAATCCGCCACAAACATCAGACAAACATACGCAACACTCAATTGTTCCGTAAACCCGAACGGAAGTACGACGTCAGCTCGTTTTGAATGGGGGACAACACAATCGCTTGGACACACAACATCATCGCAAAGTCATTATTCTTCTGCGACCATGTCGCAAGACGTCCCCGGTCTTATTGCAAATACGACTTATTATTATCGTTGTTCCGGAGAAAACGCGGGAGGATCTGCGACGGGATCAATTCTTTCTTTTCGTACCCGACAGGCATATACAGGTTCGGCTCCTTCCGTCACGACAAAGTCCGTATCCAATGTAAGCGAAACATCCGCAGTATTTCGTTGTTCTCTTGATGATACAGGAGATCTCGCCACGGACGTGTGGTTTGAGTATGGCACCAGTCAGAATAATCTTTACCAAACAACCTCACACGACACCTATTCGTCATCTCGTATAGTTGAAAAGACCGTGAGCAGACTTTCAAGCAATACAACATACTATTATCGTTGTGTGGGTCAAAACGCAAAAGGTGTTGATGAGGGTTCGGTGGTGAGTTTTCGTACGGATGATAACGGGTGGAATAATGGCAGTGCTCCGATTGTGAATACATTGTCCGCGTCGAATATCACGTATTCTTCAGCCAATGTGGCATGTTCCATTGACCCGAACGGTGCGACATCTGACGTATGGGTTGAATATGGTGATTCAACGTCAATGTCTCAGAGTACATCGCGTCAATCATACAGTTCTTCAACGACAACATCGCAGTATCTTTCCGGTTTACAATCTGGTCGTACGTATTATTATCGTTGTGCTGCACAAAATTCGTATGGTACCACATACGGTTCACGTCTTTCGTTTGTGACGATAAATCAACAACATTATGTTGATCAACGTCCGTACGCATCTACCAATCAGGCGACAAACGTAACGTCTTCAAGTGCAACACTAAACGGATATGTGAGTTATCAAGGTGACGGCTCGGTGGATCGTTGGTTTGAATATGGTCCGACTATGTCACTTGAATATACCACCAATCGCCAAAGCCAAGGATATTCTTCAGGAAATGTAACCGAGTCCGTGTACAATCTTCGAGATAACACGACGTATTATTACCGTGTTGCGGCATCAAATAGTGCGGGTACGACATATGGAAACATTCTATCTTTCCGTACCAGTGACGGTGGGTGGACGCTTAATCAGGCTCCCATTGCTACAACGGGAGCAGCGGTGAATGTTGCGCGCACGAGTGCCCGCTTTACGGGAACCGCATCAATACCAACAGTTGCGTATACAACAGCATGGTTTGAGTGGGGAACTGATCAGTCTTTAGGACGTACCACTGCCACACAGTCTGTCGGTAGTGCGACATCCGCAGTGAATCAATCAATGTTTGGTTTGAATTACGCGACCACATATTATTATCGTCTTGTCGTGCAAAACACGTACGGTATTTCACGAGGGAACATTGTCTCGTTTACGACACTTGGTGCTCCGCCGGAGGCGCCGATGCAATCGGTTACCCCCACTGTGGTGAAAGAATACGGTACGCACATTACAAAGTCCGTTGAAAATCTTGATTACCAAAATGGTAGTTCCACAGATGTGTTCGCGGAACGTGGGCAGATGGTGCGCTTTATTATTCGTGTTGAAAATACGGGAGATTATGTGATTCCTGAAGCGACTATTCGTGATCTCGTGCCGTATTATTTGGAATTTGCTAACAGTGACGATAACGTCCGTTATGATGGGACTCGTCGCGAAGTTGTCTGGTATATCGGCGATCTTGCGGTTGGAGAATCGCGTGAAGTGACACTTGATATGAAGGTAACGGATGACGCGCGTATCGGTTCAACGATTGAAAACATCGCGCGTCTTGAAAGTCCGAAGCACAATGAGGTTTCCAATACGATTTACGTTCGGATAACTGACAACATTGAGGTTGATGCGCATGTGTCTCGTGCAGGCACAGGTGCTGCCGCTCTCTTCTTTGGGGACGGAGGATTTTTCCCGACGACACTTCTTGGGTGGCTCATTCTTCTTATTCTTATCTTGATTATTGCCGTAATCGGTCATTATGTGGTGACGAAATACAATGAGTCACATGCAAAGAAGATTGCCGCGAAAGCCGCTCGTGAGACGCAAGAAGCGCAACGACAGCAAATGATGTACAACCAAATGTACGCAATGCAGACGCCGTCTACTACGGGAGATGTTGGACAACGACAGTCGCAAGCATCATATCCGTATCCTCCGCATTACGAACAGCCGTATCGTGGGCAGCAAATGCCTCCGCAGAACGATCAAAACAGACAAGTTCAATAAACATACATACGCCTCAAAACACGGTGCGCGAAAAACGGCTCAAAGGCCGTTTTTCGCGCGTCTGTTGCATTAGCAGATGGGGACGAGTACCATTGAGTAATGGAGTATATTGTGCATAATCCCGAAGACATGTTCGTCGTAGCGCGTGAGGTGCTTGCGGCATTGTCGCTTCGCGACAATGCCGCGACGGTTCTTGCTTTGTCGGGTGATCTCGGCGCGGGCAAGACGGCATTTGTAAAAGCGCTCGCACGTGAGCTCGGTATAACGGAAACAATCACCAGTCCCACATTCGGACTAATGCGTACGTATACAATTCCAGAAGGGGAAGGACCCTTCGCACATCTTGTCCATGTTGACACGTATCGTCTCAATGATGGGGATGACATGTCCTCAGTTGGGTGGCAGGATATTGTGTCTGATCCGTCCAATCTCGTTTGCGTGGAATGGCCAGAGAGGACTGTAGGGGTGTTGCCGACGAATGTTGTTTGGATAATGTTCACACATGTTGATGAGAAGACGCGCAATATTACGTTCTGACACATCGCCATACATTACGGAAGATAGAAAAGGTTCACCTGTTTGGTATACTGGTTGCATGTCCCAAAACGTCGATGACAAAGGGGAAAAAAGAAAAACACTCGTGCTTCTTGACGCGCATGCCATCATTCATCGCGCGTATCACGCATTGCCGGATTTTGCGACTGCCTCGGGCGAGCCGTCGGGTGGTTTGTACGGGGTGTCGGCGATGCTCATGAATATCGTGAAGGAACTTCGTCCCGACTATATTGTCGCGTGTTACGATTTGCCCGAACCGACGTTTCGCCACGATGCGTATGAGGGATACAAAGCGGGGCGTGCCAAAACTGATGAAGCGTTGGTGTCCCAAATCATCCGTTCGCGTGATGTGTTTGGTGCATTCGGTATTCCTATCTATGAAGCCCCAGGGTTTGAAGCGGACGATATCTTAGGGACGATAGTGGCTGACGTGATGAAACGGTATCCAGATGTTGATGTCGTTATCGCGTCCGGTGATATGGACACACTTCAACTTGTTGAGGGTAATCGCGTGCGGGTCTATACCTTGCGTAAAGGTGTGAACGATACGGTTACATATGACGAAGATGCGGTGCGTGAACGTTTTGGTTTTGGTCCGGCGCACCTACCTGACTATAAAGGACTTCGTGGTGATCCGTCTGATAATATTATCGGTATTACCGGCATCGGGGAGAAGACCGCGACGACGCTTGTGGGGACATTTGGCACAATTGAGAACATGTATGCGCGGCTTAAAAAAGACGGTGAGGAGCCGTTTCGCGCGGCGGGTATGACGGCGCGTATCGTGAAGTTGATTGCCGACGGGCAGGAGGAGGCACTGTTTTCAAAAACACTTGCCACCATTCGCACTGATGCACCAATAACGTTTGTGCTTCCGGAGAACACGTGGCGTGACGCGCTGGACGTTGCGCAGGTGGAGTCGCTTTTTCACGCGCTTGAGTTTCGTTCGCTTATCCCGCGTTTTCGCGCACTTGTCGGGGATGGTGGTGTGAATGAGGAGGGATGCGCTGCTCCTTCCGCTGAAGGAGCAGCGCCTGATCCCGTTTTCGTCCGTGAAACCGCCATCGCGCTCTGGCTCATTGCCTCTGATACGACCAATCCCTCACTTGAAGATATCTATGCATACGCGGGAACCAGAGATTTTGCGAAAGCGCGTGCGATGATTCTTGCGGACGTGGAGAAAGAAGGACTTGGCAGTGTCTATCGTGATATTGAACTTCCCATTGTGCCGATTATCGCGGCGGCGCAAGAGAGAGGGATGCTCATTGATACGGAGTATCTTGTGAAACTCTCGGCGGATTATCACGTACGGTTGGATGCAATCGCTGCGGAAATTTACGATGACGCGGGAAGAGCATTCAATATAAATTCACCCAAACAACTCGGGGAAGTGCTTTTTGATGAAATGAGTCTTACGACAAAAGGTCTCAAGAAGACGGCAGGTGGCGCACGCAGCACGCGCGAATCTGAATTGGAAAAATTACGCGACGTGCACCCGATTGTCAGTAAGATTTTTGCATATCGAGAACTTCAAAAACTTCTTTCTACCTATATTGATACACTTCCCGAGCTTGTCGATGTACACGGGCGTGTGCACACGACACTTGATCAAACAGGGACGACAACAGGGCGTTTTTCGTCATCGGCCCCCAATTTGCAAAATATCCCGACACAAGGTGAGGGCATCGCCGTACGCGATGCATTTATCGCCTCGGAAGGATCAGTTCTTCTCGCCTTTGATTACTCGCAAATCGAAATGCGTATTCTCGCGGTGCTTTCCGGCGATGAGACACTTATCACTGCGTTTCAAGAGGGGTATGACATTCATGCATCTGTTGCTTCCGGTGTTTTTGGAGTGCCGCGCGACGGCGTAACCAAGGATATGCGCCGCAAGGCAAAAATCATCAACTTCGGTATTGTGTACGGCATGGGTGTACAGGCGCTTCGCGCCAATCTCGGCGGTTCGCTCGCGGAAGCGCGGATGTTTTACGATCATTATTTTGAACGTTTTCCGAAAGTTGGCGCGTATTTTGATGAAGTGAAACATAACGCGACGAAAAATGGATGTACCACAACTTTTTTTGGTCGCAAACGTCGTCTTGCGGATATTCGCTCAACCATACCGTACATCAAAGCATCTGCCGAACGCCAAGCGATGAATGCCCCGATTCAAGGAACGGCGGCCGATGTGATAAAAATCGCCATGAAAAAAGCCGACGATGTAATCGTCGCATCAGGTAAGAGAAATGAGATCGTGCTTCTCCTTCAGGTTCATGATGAATTGGTGTATGAAGTGAGTGCAGATACCGTAGCTGAAGCGACGTGTCATATCAAAGACGCGATGGAAGGTGTGGTTGATTTTCCCGTTCCGCTCGCGGTAAATGTGTCGCAAGGTATACGATGGGGAAGTATGAAAAGCACGTAAGCGCGCAAAAAACAAATTCGAAGCCAGAAATACTAATCCACTTTCCACCTTTTGATCTTGAATTTGTTGAGAATTTCGGATTTGCCATTTCGTGTTTTTTTCTGTGGTGCGGTATTATTCTTATATGCCAGTATAATTATGCTTTACGTCATTCTCGGTACGGATAGAATAATGAGTCGGTCGAAATTCGCGACGCTTCGCGATTCGCTGATAGCGAAACGTCCAGATGCATCTGTTGCTGTCTTTGATGAAGACACATGTGATGTCGCCGCATTGCCGTCTCTTGCCGCAAGTGCGGGACTTTTCAGTGCAAAATCACTTGTAGTGCTTGATAGTGTTCTTGGAGATGAGGCCATTCGTGAAGCGGTCGTGAATATACTTTCTGATATCTCTGCATCAGAAAACGTGTTTATGCTCTACGAAGAAAAGGTTGATGCAAAGACAAAAAAATCACTTGAAAAATACGCGGAACATATGGATGTGTATGACGCGCCCAAGCTCGCGTTTCGTGGTGTTCCGGTGAAACGCGCGGCTCCCGTTTCCGAACATGCGCGCATGTGCGCGGCGTTTTCTGGTTTTGATCTGGCGGATGCCGTTGCAAGTCGTGATAAAAAACGCGCGTGGATGCTCTTGCAACACGCACGCATGTGCGATGTTGGCGCCGAGGAGATTCACGGAACGATCTTTTGGCAGGTGAAAATGATGCTGGTGTGCAAGGATGCCAACAGCGCTGAGCAAGCAGGCGTCAAGCCGTTCGTTTTTGGTAAAAGCAAGCGCGGGGCAAATAGCTTTACCACTGAGGAACTCCGTATGCTTTCGGGGAATCTCGTCCACGCGTACCATGAAGCCCATCGCGGTGGCATGCCGCTCTATGACGCGTTGGAGACGTTGATTTTGAGACAGGTATAAGAACAGTGTTACGTTGTTTTCTGGGGATGTCTTTATGGTAGTATTTATAGCGTTATCCATTAGAATACATTTTATAACCCTGAACACCTTAATAAGTTAGTATCTGACACGCATAATGCCGAAACTGGTAAGGATTTACCCGTACAGAGTGGAAGTGAAAACTCAGCCGAAGAGCAGGGCATTTTTTTTGGGCGAAAGTGGTTGAAAGAACTTATTGCTGAAAATAAATTTTTTGAGATTGTTGAGCGTCTTGATGAGTTCCAAGGCCTTGATCACAATACTATCGCACGGGAACTTACCAAAGCCGGAGAGGGTGAGTCTGTCTCAAAAAATCTCGAAAAATTCCAAGGCCTTGATAATGAAAATTAAGAGATTGCCTTACTGATATTGTTGTTTTGTATGAAAATGCTTTTGAGGGATTGGATATACAGAAAAATATTTTCCAAGATATAAGGGTTTTTCTGTCTCTGTATGATGAAATAGAAAAAAATCCGGAACACATCAAGACTCTTCTCAAAGAAAATCCTTTTCTTGTTGAAGCAGTTGGAGAAACCTCTCGTTTTGGCGTAAAAATTCTCACTAGTTTTCCCCAATTTGATAATTTGGCGAAAAAGAGATTTTTTTATTGTACACACACAAGAAGGATATTCTCGCTTTGCATCTGGATTTGATCCAGCATCGATGGAGTTTTGGATCTTGATGCAGGAGCGTTTGAGGGGCTTTAAGGAGAACACTTCCATACTTGAACATCTCGTTGAAGACGGTATTGATGTTGAGAAATGGCTTGAGTATGACGAAGAGCGTTTTTTGATCTCGGGAAAGAAGACGATGTGCCGTTTTCGGAGCAGATTAAGACTCCAGTGAAGTGCATTGACGTATCTCTCGGAAAGTATATGAAGCATGTTTCATTGGTGCTTAAGGAATATAAAGATATTTTGGTATATGCGCATGTACCGTCGGAAAAAGAACCAGTACTTCGTGCGAAGCTTGACGACATGCGCGGGAAGCAATCCGCAGCAGAGACATGGGGTGATACGGCAAAAGCGGCGGGGATTGGAAAAGGTATAGCAAACCTCGAACAGCAAATTGCTTTACTGACCCCATTGACTGTGTGGAATAAATTGACGGGGGACATGACTAATTTTGGCATGGTGGTGAAAGGGTTGATGACAGAGTACGAAGCACCACAAACACTTGAAGAGTCGGTACGTACGGTGACCAGTCGAAAAGAATTAGTCGCATTGAAAGAAAAAATCGGGAAAGCGGAAGATGTAATCAAAGAAAAGATTACCAGGGTGGACGATGGATTGACGGCGTTTCAACATATACTTGGAGAGGTGCTGGGGACGGTACTTGGTGAAGACCGTAAAGATACTGCCTTGCAAGAAATAATAGAGACGCTCGGTGAGGATTTTGATCACTATCGCACGGATTTGAGTACAGTGCGCAACCTCCTGAATAATAGCGGGGCGTCCTTGGAGGGAACGCCGATGCGTCTTGCTATTGCTTCACGTGATCCGGATGTGGACTTGTATCTCGGTAATTATTACTCGTGTTGTCTTCGTATTGATAGCAACTATCATGGCACGGAATCGCCGATTGCCGATTTCGTGACGGATCTCGGTATGCATAATATCGTCATCTATGATGAAAGGCGTAAGAAGCCGGTTGTCGTGGCATGGTGTTTTACCGGATACAATGAAGGGGATGATGAACCGTTTCTGGTGGTGGACAATATCGAGGATGACACGAATTATTTAGTGCCATTTCGTGCGCGGTTAGAAAAGGAATTGAAGCAATATATTACATACTTTGCTACAGTTTTCAGTATACGTGTCGACCACATTATTCAGGGACCCGGTAACAATGATTTGGAAGCGTTTCCTCTTGACGAGATTGATTGGAAAATCGGGGGAGAAAACCGTGCGACAGGGTATTATCTTGAGGCGAAACGAGACCATGATGATGAGGAAGATGACGATGGTGAGTAAGGAGGTTTGCGATTGCGAATAGGTTGCTCCGGACAAGAAAACACCCTACAAGGGGGTGTTTTCTTGTCCGCCCGGAAGGATTCGAACCTTCGACCGTTGGCTTAAAAGGCCACTGCTCTACCAACTGAGCTACGGGCGGATTTACGCGGATTTGAAACGCGGCGCATGCGCGCCGCGAATAGTACGATACCAAAATTAGAGCGGCAGGTCAATCGCATATGCGCCCGCGCCGGAGAGGACAAGAGTGAACGCTATAATCGTGAGAAGCGCGCGTGTGCGGGTATCAAACGCATGGATAATAGGAACATGTCGGGGTGATAGGGCATCAAGAGCAATTGCCACCGCGACAATTAGCGCTGCAGCTTGCGTCCATAGGCCGATGGCGAGCAGAACTGCGGGGAGGGAAATGGTGATTGCCATGACGCGCTCGCGCAGTGATATATCGCGGGTAAATACGAGCGGATATGTTGCCCAAAGCAATATTCCCGCAACAGCAAGGCGGAGAATAAACGGCACGAAAAATGTGTATGAAAGAAGATAGGGAAAGAGAGAAAGCATGATGATACGAGTTACAAATACGATTTTGACCAATTATACACAGCACTTGCGTTGCCAGCACATGTCTGTATGATTGAGTATATCATGCACGACGGTGAATCAAAAGAACGGGAGATTGTGGTGCTCCTTCATAATATACGGAGCGGGCACAATGTTGGTTCAATGTTTCGCACGGCGGATGCTGTGGGTGTGTCGCGTATCTATTGCTCGGGCTATACGCCACTTCCTGTCGATCAATTTAACCGCCCGCGAAAAGAGATTGTAAAAACGGCACTCGGGGCGGAGGAGACGGTACCGTGGACAGCAGTGAAAAACATCTCTATGCATATCGCGCGACTTAAAAAACAAGGATACACAATCGTCGGATTGGAGCAAGACAAACGAGCGATTGATTACCGTGCCGTGCCCCAAAAAGGGAAGATGGTACTTCTCGTGGGGAACGAAGTGCGTGGCATATCACCCCAACTCCGCAACAAGTGCGATATACTCATGGAAATCCCTATGTGTGGGAAGAAAGAGTCGTTGAATGTTTCGGTTGCAACAGGTATTGCGCTATATGTGTTGCAGGTTGGAAAGTGAAATAATCGACTGACGAGTTGTCGATTGTTAGAGACGACTGATGGACGAGTTGTTAGTTGTCGGTTGTCAGTGTAACTGAGACGATTGTTCACGGAGTGATGACGATTCTTAGTTTTCAGAATAGACTGGTGGAGCGTTAGGTTCGGAGCGTTAGGTTAAACCTAACAACACTCCGCTAGGTTTAACCTAACGCTCAATAACCCGTCTTTTTTTTTGTTTTTTATTATTCCTTTTATAGTTTATCGTTAACAGTTTATCGTTTGTCATTTTTTGTCGTCTTCTTTTCAAAAGGATGTACTGGTTACTGTGCGTCCATCGGCGTCGCGGAGTGTGATGGTGTCATTGCGCCACCAGAGAGGGAACATACGTCCAAAGTATACTCGCCACTGCCCCGTAGAAAATCTGGGGCGATTTTCGTATGTCGCAACACAGCCATTGTATGAAATCTTTTGTTCAATAAACCCCGCGCAGATGGAAGATGGTGCGTTTGCAAGAAATGTCGTACCGTCAGTACATCGAGGAATGATTGAGAGGTAGGCAAGACAGTCATTATCGGATACTCCGTATGTCCGTGCGCTGTCCGTTGCTGACGGGCAGGAAATAGGGAAAGGTGGCATGAATTGTTGGTTTTCATTTAAATATCCCGAGCAAATGTTGGAAAGGAATGATACGCCGATAGGGGAGCGTCCCGTAAGGAGGATGGCACGCTGTCCCGGCGTGAGTGTAATCGCTTGTGTCGCCGTAATTTGTCCGCGAAGAGGTGTTATTGATCCGCTTTCCACCGCGACGCTTTTATGAAGTGTTCCGGAAGTAAGTGTCCATCCGGTAATTGATATGGGTGACGGTGCGTTTGGGGAAACAAGGAGTGTCACGTATTCGGAATGGGCATCTCCCCCGGGATCATTGACACTGATGGAAACATACGAAGCGTAGGGAGATGGTTCTGTGGATGACGGTGTTTGTTTGGATGAGGGTGTCTTCGTATCAGATGACGTATTCCCTGTTGAAGATGGTGTTTGCTGTGTTGAGGTGGAGTCTTCGGTTTTTGACGAATCAAGAAGAAGTGACCGTTTGGTATTGAAGTGTTGCGGTCCGCCTGATGCAACCCAAAGAAACCACAATAACACAATAATGCCAATCACAATCAACACATCAACAAGTATACCACCATGTGTACGAGAAGAGATACATTGAGAAGAGTTGGTGAATGGGGGTGTCATAGAGAAGTGGATTGCGTGTGCGATGAAAGAAACGTTGTCAGTTCTTCACGAGCGACAATAATGTCGTCCCAGGGTGTTTTGGTACCGTTTCTTCCCATGATATACGGATCGGTTCCTTTGCCTGTAATATACACCGCATCGCCTGTTTGTGCGAGAGAAAGCGCACGCGCAATTGCGACACGGCGGTCCATGATTATCTCGCATGGCGTTGTGGTGATACCCGCACGAACATCTGCGACTATTTTTGCAGGATCTTCGTCATACGGATCTTCATCAGTAAGAATGATATGGGTACAATAGGTATTGGCGATTTCTCCCATCCGGGGACGCTTCCCTGTATCGCGACCACCGCCGGCAGAGCCAAGCACGCAGATTTTGCGCGTGTTCGGGTATGCACCGTATGCGGCTTCAAGTGATTCGGGTGTGTGCGCGTAGTCTACGATAACAGTAAAGTCTTGTCCCGCGTCAATGTGTTCCATACGCCCACGTATGAGTGAGAGAGAAGAAAGCCCATGTGCGATTGTCTCGTCGGTAACACCGATTGCCCGTGCATATCCGATTGCTGCAAGTGCGTTTGCTACATTGAAATGACCCTTTGTTGCAATCGTAAAACGTGTGCCTCGTGAAGTAAATGCGACACCGCGATCAGAGTCTTCAATGTTTGTCGTGTCAGCCATGCTATAGGGGATAGTGATGTCTGTTCCAAGCGCGAGAAAGCGCTGTCCATATGCGTCATCCGTATTTGCAATCATAATACGCGGACGTTTGGATGAAGCGACAAGAGCGCGACCGATGGAGAGTTTTGCGTCGGCGTATTGTTCAAATGAACCGTGGGACTCAATGTGTTCCGGTGTGAGATTGGTAAAAAGAAGCGCATCCAAAGACGTGAATTTGTGACGGTATTGTTTTGCCGCTTCGGATGTGATCTCAATGATGGCATGCGTGCATCCGGCATCAACCGCTTGTCGCAAAAACTGTTGCAAGAAAAAGCGTCCCGGCAAACTCATTTTGTACATATTCGGACGGGAATTGTCGCCAATCTTGAAACGAAGTGTTGAGGAAAGTGCCGTCTTTTTGCCAGCGGCTTCCAGTATCGCATTCACATATTCGGACGTAGTCGTCTTGCCCTTGGTGCCTGTGATAGCGATGACGGTAATCTCGCGGGAGGGAAAACGGTAGAGCAATGCACCGCCGAGCGCCAACAGATAATGGTACGCAGGCTGAAAGAACACAAAGACGTTGCGCGGAATAAACCTTTTTATTTTTCGTAGAGTGTCATCAATCATAATAGTGTGCAAGAGTTATCTCCCCAGCTGTTTGAGTGCTTCTGCTACTCGTTTATTTGTTCCAACAATATCAGTTGGTATATCTTTAAGCGCTTCGCGTGCTTCCACCACTGAATATCCCAGCGCCTGAAGCGCTTCAATCGCATCCGCTTCTTCGCGCAGTCCTGTTGTGTTTTGTTCAAAAGATACACCACCGGCGAGTTTGTCGCGAAGTTCAAGAACGATTTTTTCGGCATTTTTTTTGCCGATGCCGGATACTTTTGTCAGGTATGACGTATCACCGGAGGCGACCGCTTTTTTAAGTGTGTCCACAGGTGCCACCGAGAGAATGCCGAGTGCGGACTTTGGACCGATACCGGAAATGGTGATGAGAAGTTCGAAGAACTCAAGTTCCGTCCGTGTGCGAAAGCCATACAAGTCCATTGCTGTCTCACGCACTGCCATATGTGTATGGAGTGTTGTGGTGTCGGATGTGTCGCTGATGCCGAGGATGGTTTCGGGCGTGGCGAATATTTTGTATCCGACGCCTTCAACGTCGATGATCACATATGAATTGCCGCGCAACGCAACGGTACCGGTGATATGGGCTATCATTCTATGAGTATACACCAAAACGCGAGCATTATCTCCTCGTCTCCGTGTGGTGCGGATGTGATGTATCAGTTTTGGTGCTTTGTGTTTTGGGTGAGTTTTTGCACTGATTTGCAACAATACCAATAAATGTTGCGAGAATGGTGATTGTAACGAATGTGATTCCGTACCATTTACTGAAAGTAAACGCTTTCATACCGAAATAATAAAAAAGGAATGTTGGGAGAATGCTCCCAAAAATTGTTGCTATGAAAAAGTTAAGAAAAGAAATGTTCAAAAAGCCGGCGACATAATCAAAAAAAGGGATGGCGGAGACGCGCATTAGAAAGACTGCGATGAACGCTTTGTTTTTGGACCACGTATGCGCATTTTTATGCACGGCAAGTGAGGGAAAGAAGCGGAAAATTTCATGTTTGAATACGCGAGAAATAAAGAACGCGATACTTGCGCCGATAATAATGCCGATTTCCGCGTAGAAAAACCCCGGGAAGAGTCCGAACATGAGAAGTCCGGGGACATCCACAGTGAATGTCGGCATCCATGGAATAAGGACAGCAATGGTACGAGCGAGGATAAATCCGAGTGGTCAGAGGACGGGATGATGAGAGAGGAGTTGCTCAAACATGAATATAATGATACTTGATATTGTAAAATAAAAAAGAAAATGGAAAATGAGTTATGGGTGTTGGTGAAAAATTGCTTTCGTGCTCGTTTCTTCTTCTTTAATAGAGAGTTCGTAGTTTGTAGAAATAATGGATGAGCTGTCGAATATCAGAGACGACAGAGATAACTGTTCTTAGATATATATAATACAAGCGCGGCGGGCTTAAAGCCCGCCGCGCTTGTATATTTTTTTCTATCACTTTTCATTGATCATCGTCTTTATAGATAATCACTTATCGTTTTGCATTTGCTTGCCTTTTCTTTGTTTTCTTGGTATTATCCGTGCCATGCCTATTACACGATCAGCAAAAAAGGCCGTGAAAGTATCGGCCCGCAAAAAGGTGTTTAATGACCGTCGTCGTCGTACGATGCGTGAAGAGATGAAAGTGGTGAAAGCGATTGTCGTCGGTAAGGTCGATGGTGATGCCACCAAAAAGCTTTCTGACGCATACAAAGCGATTGACAAGGCGGCAAAGCGCGGTGTTATCAAAAAGAACACCGCCGCCCGCAAAAAATCGCGTCTCGCCAAAACTGTCGCGAAAGTTGTGAAATAATGTTCGAATGGAATATATCCGCCCCCTTGTCGCGTGTTGCTTCGAGGGACATCCCCTCGTCGTTCAACGGATAGGACGCAAGCTTGCGGAGCTTGTAATGTAGGTTCGATTCCTGCCGAGGGGACACAAGCGAAAAGGAGCGCCTGTGGGCGCTTTTTTCGTATGTTTCCGAGGAGCAAGCCAACTGCTTGGCTTGCATTAGGGGGAGGTTTTTGTCAGGGTGTCTAAATGTAAAAACGCCCACGAGGGCGTTTTTCATATCTTCTCACTCCTCACACCCCCCTACCTTTAAAGCAGGACACAAAGTACCATATACAGCATATGAAACAAACAACACGAACATACGCGCATCTGTCATACGAAGAGCGCTTTACCATAGAGAAATTACTCGCCGCGTCGGTATCTCTCAGAACCATCGCGAAATTTCTGAACAGAAGTCCCAACACCATAGCGCGTGAAGTACATACCAACAGTGTCAAAAACGTGTACGGAGCGGGAAAAGCACATGGCGGGGCATATGTCAAACGATGGCGGTCAAAACGACAATGTCTGAAGATTGCCATGGATATGTTCTTGCGTCGTTTCGTGGAAAAGAAACTGACCGAGCGGTGGTCACCCGAACAAATAAGCGGATATCTGCGCAGGGAAATGGACATTGTGTGCAGCACAAAGGCAATCTACAAGTTTGCGGGGAGTAGGTGTCTGCAACGGCGTCTCTTTGGGGGTGGGAACAGACGAAAGAGCGGTCGTAAGAGATACCGCTCTGATACACCGAAAGAGGGGAGGACACATATTGATGAACGTCCCGTGGCAGAGGGTCCGGGACACTATGAGATGGACTTCATTGTCTCCAAAGAAAGCACCTGGGTGCTCCTCGTCGTTGTCGACAGAGTGACTAAACATGCAACCGTGTTGCGTCTTCCCAACAGAAAACGCACCACAATACCGGGTGCGCTTTCTGAC
>Ga0233421_10000109_pt1 | contig 43159 bp, 49 predicted proteins | sample Watercolumn_Mata_3_FD_182725 | JGI IMG/M metagenome (GOLD analysis project Ga0233421, IMG submission 182725) | Freshwater microbial communities from Lake Matano, South Sulawesi, Indonesia - Watercolumn_Matano_2014_107_MG | ecosystem: Environmental > Aquatic > Freshwater > Lake | place... | reverse complement strand
CCGGCTTCATATAGCTGCTGCGGGAAAACTCGTGCTTGGCCAAATTGTCATAGGCAATCACCTCCGCCCCCTTTTGTTTATAAAAGAGGCAGATATTGGCGCCTAAAAACCCGCAACCGCCGGTTACCAGGACTTTCAATACTTTTCTCCTACGCTTAATTAAGACCGTGGTTAACTTTCTAGCAACGCAGCCATTGCCAGATTCCAGAACGGATTCGGTGCTCATGGAGCTGTAGGCTCAGGCGCTTGCCCGGGTCCGCCTCCACCTGCTTCACCTTGTAGGCCGGCCCCACGTCCATGAATGGGTAATGGTCCCAGGGACGCTCCACCGTAGGATGGTGCACCGACTCCACCATGCTGCGGCTATTGATTTCCGCCATCAGGTCTTTCACCTGCTGGGCTCGCCACCGGTGGCAGACCGAAGTGGCGGCCGCGGCAAAGTGCCCAACGCCCGGCCAAACCGGAAAACGCCATCATTGTCCAGGTCCTGCTCCACCCGGGCACGCACGTCATGTTCGCGAAATATCCGTTGATTCAATTCATTCCACCTGCGGGGAGGGGTTTCTGATTTTACCCGGTTTTTCCCCTGTTCATGAGGAAGTGAAAGGCAACCCGAAAATTTCGGAAATAAAATTATTTTAGAGCTTCAAATCAAAGTTGGCAATCGATGCAAGAATTTTTGCATAGAGAGGGGAGGTATTTTTTAATACAGCACCTGAAGGTGGGGAGGTTCTGTGAGCACATAAAATTGCAAACCCACGGAATGAAAAGCTTGTAATACCCGCCTGCAATCTCCCAGTGAATACCAGCAGGACTCTGTGAGGAGCTAATAAGCCTCTCAAGGTTATTGCCGCTAACTTGCACCAGTTGAAGTTGTTGATGAAACTCCTGAAAAAATTTGCAACTAAAGGCGCAAAAATGGGGAGAAACTTGTTAATTTTGGCTTAGATTAGCCGCTATTTTGAAGAAGGAATTCCGTAGACATACCACAAAGTGCCCAGCAGGTTGTTGCCAGGACTCATCCATACTTGGCCTCCTTAGAACCCAGCCTTGGCTTCCTAAAAATCGTGCTTGTCCCAAATGCCCCTATTTTGCCCCTATTTTACCACCTTGTGGGAATTCTCTGCCACCAAGATAATGGGGTTTAGATCTGTCCCATTGATGCTTGGCAAAGCAGGCCCAGGTAAGAGATTAAATCGGCTATCGAAGTCTGGAGGTGCCGGTAGTGCTGTTTGGCGTAACCCTTAGAGTTCTGAATGAAACAGTTTCACCTGAAATGGCAATTCCTCGCATCCTTCAGTCTAACTGGGGGCAGTTGATGGTGCATGGGAGCTAAATGAATTGATATTGAAGGCTCAACCCTTAAACTCTCAGAAGAGATTTTATATTTCCTGGTCACAAGTTCTTGATCGGCCTCTTGAAACTCGGGACAGACAGAATGGCAAATCCCTAGCAAAAGTATAGAAGATCTAAAATTGCCGGGGAGGGAGGCTTTGACGGATAGTTAAGGTCAACAATCTGCGATCGATATTTTTATAATCTTACTGCCAAGGAGATTCTCAACTTGCCTTATCCAGCCTTCCCTCCGGAATAGCGGGAAGGCCGGACATGAGACTGCCAGAGAGACAAATAATTGGGTTGGCAGTTATCAGGGATTTTTTCGAGAAGTACTGGAAGCGCCAAAAATTGCCTTAAGCGAATGTCATTCTATCACTAAGGAGATGAACGATGGCATGGCTTGAAGCTCTATTGCCTTTTAGGGCCCAGAACAATTTTGAGGGCGCGGCTATCCTCGCCCAGGACCGGAATCTCTTGCGCCTGGCAGCAGCCTGGCCCCGGGTTAGGCGAACCCTGCCTGACCCTTCCGATTCAGGAGAAGAGGTGGATTTGGATAAGGTTTGGCAGGACACCAAGATCGATTTTCCGGGATGGGCCGAGATGACCCAGATCCACTTGATGGTCGTGTTAGAAGGGTTCAAGGTGCTTAAAGCTAACCAGATTATCTTTCCAGATGGCTCTCTGGGCCATCTGGCGGAGGCCTTGATTAAGAAACAGGCCGCGGGCAAATTTATGGCCGAAATGGACCTTAAGCCCGGAGATCTGAAAAGGTAAATTCCTTTGGGAGCGAAGCAGTTATCCAGCAATCGGCTATCATCCTTTTTCTTTAACTGGAGAAAGAATGGCTAAACGCCGGGAAATCGAAGAGCGCTGCCTGGAAATGCAGGCCTTGAAAATGGCGGGCATGAACGTATCAGAGATCGCTCTGGTGCACGGGGTCTCCGAACGCACTGTTTGGAATTATCTCAAGCGGGCCAAAGAGCTATTCAGGGTCACGGCCAGAAATTTGAAGCACGAGGAGATTCTGGGGGAGACCGCAGCCACCTTGCAGAGAATCCTCACTCAGGCCTGGCGGCATTTTCACCGGTGCCCCGAAGATAATGCGATAAAGGTGGGATATTTGAATACCGCCCTTAAAGCCACCGAGAAACTCATCCAGCTTTATCAGGGGGTGGGCGTGCTCTCAAAGGTTCCGGAGCGCTTGGCTTTGGAAGAGGGGTTGCCCTTTTCTGACCCGGAGATACGGAAGGACTACTTGGCGCTGCTCAAGAAAGCCAGGAGCCGGGGAATAAAAATTCCTGGGTTGTAAATAAGCCCCACGCTCGCCTATTAACCACTTTTGAGGCTATTCCATCAAGGCAGCCAGAGAAACGAGAAAAGATGATGGAAACCCTTACCCCAAGAACCGGGTTGGACCCCCGGGAAATCATGCGGCTGGTGCAACACTACCGCTCTGATGGTTTCTCCAATAAAGAGGAGCTTCTTGATTTCGTGGAGGCCTTCTGGGGCCTGAAAATTCCCCGGGGCAAGGTCTGTCCGGAGCACACTCCTCCTGCTGAATATGTGACGGCCGCTTTCTTTGAGGAGGTCCAGAATTCCGTTTGCTGGGCGAATCGGGGGGGTGGAAAGACCTTAAACGGCGCTTTGGTGACCTGGCTTGATGCGGTGTTCAAGCCGGGTTGTGAAACCAAGATCTTGGGCGGGTCCCTGGAGCAGAGCCAGAAGATGTATGCCCACATCAAAGAGCGGTTCGCCACCACGCCTTTCACCCCTTTGATTAAAGGGGAAATGCTCAAGACTTTTACGAGAATGACAGGGGACGGCAGCATTCAGATCCTGACCGCGTCCAGCAAGAGCGTAAGGGGGCCTCACCCCCAGAAGCTCAAGCTGGACGAGGTGGATGAAATGGCCCCGGAGATTTATGAAGCCTCTCTGTTTATTCCACAGACCGCCAAGGACATCAAGGCCAGTATCCAGATTTATTCCACCATGCACAAGGCCTACGGGCTGATGAGCCGGGTGATTAACGAAGCCGCCGAGAGCGGTTACCGCATATTTAAGTGGTGCATCTTTGACGTGATGGAGAGGTGCACAGCGGATCGAGACTGCAACACCTGTCCTTTATGGGAAGATTGCGGTGGCAGAGCCAAGAGCGCAGACGGGTTTATCAAGATAGAAGATGCCATCACCAAGAAACGCATGGTCTCTCAAGATGCCTGGAACGCTGAGGCCTTATGCCGTATGCCCAGCCAAGAAGGATTGATCTATAAAGAGTTCGACATCAATGTGCACGTGGTGGCGGACCCGTTTGAGCATGAGCCGGAGGGTACAGGCTGATTTATTAGGAATTTGACCGGGCAAAGTACGTTAATTAAGCTGCGCAACCCACATTATTAGTATCCTCTAAATAACGTCGCAGGAAATCCCAATAGAAATTGGCGAGGGTGAAGTTTTGCCTTGTGGTCATAATAACGCTTGGGGCTTAATAAGTAAAAGTAAGGGGATTGCGATTGTACTGATTGTTTAACCTGTTCAAAATATTGTATGTAGACCGACATAACTGTCTAATTATTTTAACCGAGTAACTTTTATTACGCACTACAAAAAAGGTTCGGTGATTGCGGTGAGATTGGTAGGGTATAATTATTTGTCATTATGGACGGTTATCGCAACATGGGATTTTAATAAAATAAATAAGCAAGTGTAACTACCTAAACACACTATGCATCTATTAAGTTATATTGTGGGTTTTGTTAATAAATTAGGCATGTTGTGTGCTTCTACTATTATTGAACATCAAACCATCCCTTAAAAAGGACGCAACCTTAGCGAATAAAGTCACGGCTCTTAAGCCAAAACCAAATATCCCTCTGGGACGGACCAGGGGAGTCGCCGGTCCTTAAAAAATCTCCCCGCACCCCAAATTAGAAGGCAGGCCAGAGGGAGCCCGAAGCTGAAGGGCAACCTGGGATAGCAATCAGGGGAAAAAGAACGGCAAATTCCCGGCAGCCAGCCGATTGGGGCGGTGAGAGGGTCCTGGGCCACCTGGAGCGGTAACGCAAACCAGGTGAGACGCAGGTAGGCGGCGCCACCGAAAGCAACCAGCAACTGAGCGGCTTGGTGATGAACCTGACAGCTCACAGTTTTTTGAGTTTGCTGAGAAGAACTCTGGGGTCCTGGCCCCTTATCCAGGGCGGAGCTAAGAACCGGGAAAGAGGCGAAACCGGGAGCGAACCGGACTTAACTGAGGCGAGTCCAGCCGGCCCGTGGTGCGAGCGACGGGAGGGCCGGAAGGAAGGGGCGGCGAAGGCCAGCGAGCGGGAATAGCAACCGGGAAGGGCGACGTGAGGCTGATACCTCTTAATTTAGTGTGGCTCTGAATGGGGGCGCGAGTTCCGGCGGATTTCGCTGCCCTCCTTGAGCGTCATGCTCAGACCGAAAACAACCAGGGATGGCAAAAAACCTTGGAGGAATGGTGATGAAAGAGAAAGAAATTTCCTGGAAGGGAGAGAAGAACCGGCTTTTTCAAGTATGCCGCCCTTGTTCCTGCGGTTGCGATGACCGGGGTGGCCGCTCTGGAGTCGGGTCCCTCACCGGTTCTGATGACGAAGGCAACGGCTTCACCGTCTGGATCGAATCCGAGGAAGTCTACCAGAGGCTGGAAAGACTGTTAATTGAGCGCCAAGGGGGAAAGAATTGAAATAATGCAAGTAAAAGGATAAAATGGGCATCATGTTAGTCAAAGGAGCCAAGGGCAGAAAACGGAAAAAACTTAAGCCTGGAAGCCCTGCATCTAAATGACGTTATAGGAGTTGAAAAATGCCTGTTCCCAACGAAATATTGCAGAAAGTTTTGACTCTAAAGCCTGTGGAAAAGGCAGAGTTGATTGACAAACTGCTTTCTAGCCTGGATATGCCTGACAAGGAGCTTGATGAATTGTGGGCCAAAGAAGTGGAGGATCGCATCACGGCTTATGAACAAGGGAAGATCAAGGCCATCGCCTTAGAGAAGGCTCTTGAGAAGTCCATCTCCTTCTACCGAAAAGTTGGCCGAAGAGGGAATCCCTTTATGAATCTCTCTCCGGAGGTGGAATTGGGAATCCAAAAATGGTAACATTAATGGTACCTTGAGGATTGAGGAAGGAAATCATGAAGAAAGCCTTTACCGTCATCATCGAGAGAGACCCGGAAAGCGGGTGGCTGGTAGGAGAAGTGTTGGAACTCCCTGGTTGTTATTCTCAGGCACCTGATCTACCTACCTTAGAGGCCAATATGAAGGAGGCCATCTCTGCTTATCTTCAGACCACGGTTCTGGAAGAACCTCTATCATCTTTTGTGGGAACCTGGCAGGTGGAGGTAACTGCATGACCAGGCTCCGCCTGGTTTCTTACCGAGAGCTAAAGAAGGTAGTCCAGGCGGCAGGTTTTCGGTGGATCAGATGTGAGGGCAGCCATAATGTCTTCCGGCATGATAGCGGAAAAATTGTGGTGATTCCTGATCATGGAACACAGGTTATTGTTAGACCACTCCTGCGAAAAATTCTGCGTGACCTGGGATTGAAACCGGAAGAATATCACCGTCTTTTAGATGAATTATAGACTTTAAAGAAATCAGATAGGACTGGAAAAGCCGCCTTGGGCGGCTTTTTTAATTTCTGGAGGTGAAGGATGATTCAAGACTACCTGAAAGCTGGGTATCCGGCCTTTTATTACTGGTCAGGATGCAAATCTGGTGCGCTATAGAAATTATTAGTGAAATCGAGTCGATGTTAGAAGTAAAATTGCCGTAGATTAGAGGAGAGGCCAATGGACCCGATAATCCAAAAGTGCAAAGAGGTTTTGGAGAACCATTATGGGGACCGGTTCGCCGGTCTCATTCTATACGGCTCCCAGGCACGCGGCCAAGCAGAAGCGGGGAGTGATATCGACCTCCTGGTCTTGCTCCAGGGGCCATTCGATTATTTCCAGGAAATCTGGAACCTGGCCGAGTTGCTCTATCCGTTACAATTGGAATCGGACCGGTTGATTTCCGTCAAGCCTGCAGCAGTACAAGACTTCCAGGCCGGTATTTTACAGTTCTATCGCCACGCCCGGCGGGAGGGGATACCACTATGAACCTGCCTCTTTTCGAGCCGGAAGTTGCGGCCAACCTGGAGCGGGCGGAGGAATCCATCCGGGCGGCCCAATTGCTCAATGAAGCCGGGCATTGGGATTTTGCTGCGGCCAGAGCCTATTACCCCTCCTTTTATGCTGCCACTGCGGCTTTGTTAAGCGAGGGCCGGGAATACCAGAAACACAGCGGCGTCATTGCGGCCCTTCACAAGTTCCTTGTTAAAACCGGCAAGCTGGATAAAGAGCACGGCAAAAATCTGAACTGGCTTTTTGAACTGCGCAGCATCGGAGATTACGGCGATACCCGGCATGTGCCCCAAGGAGACGCAGCCAGGGCTATTGCAGTGGCTCAGGCATTTGTTGCGGCCATCAAGAAACTTTTGGCTTGCCCGGAGTAAAAAAACCAAGAGGGAATCGCCTTAAGAAGCTTATCCTCAGTTAAAACTGACTACCTCATCTAACAAACCTTTTAGCCGCCGGTGGGCGGCTTTTTTAATTTCTTGGAGGTGAAACATGATTCAAAACTACCTGAAAGCCGGCTATCCGGCCCTGCTGGTAAGGACACATGAGCCGGAGCGTTTCATTGGTGCCGTCCTCAAAAAGGCCAATGGCCGCACCCCCTATCAATGGGACGTGGTCAGGGGTTTCCGGGAACTGGGCAACGGGGCCGAGTGGGAAGAGACCGATCCCTTCGATCTTCCCAACGTGGCAGCCCGGGGCAAGGAGAAAGCGGTGTGGTTCCTGAGAAACTATCACTTTTGGCTGAATGAGCCGCCGGTAATCCAGGCTCTCCAGAACAATCTGCCGGTGTATAAGACCAAGGGCATCACTCTGGTCATCGTCTCCGCGGAAGCCAGACTTCCCCTGGAACTGGAGCGGGAGGTAGTGGTGTTGGATTTCCCTCTCCCCACCCGGGAGGAGTTGAAGACCATCCTGGGAGGCTTAGTAGAGAGCACCGGGGTCGAGCCGGAAAATGAAGACGCGGTCCTGGATGCGGCCAAGGGGCTCACCTGGGAGGAGGCGGAAAACGCCCTGGCCCTGGCTTTGGTGCGGCAGAAGCAATTCGACCCCCATACCATCTGCACCTTGAAAGCCCAGATGGTGGAGAAATCGGCGGCCTTGCAGTTTTCGCAATTCACCGAGACCTTCGCCACCTTGGGCGGTTTGGAGAACTTAAAGGAATGGACCTTGAACCGGTTTCAGAACCGGAGGCCCGGGCTGCCCTTCCGAGGCATTCTGCTCCTGGGCGTGCCCGGGACCGGCAAGAGCCACTTCGCCAAAGCCCTGGGGAACGAGGTGGGCTGGCCGGTGCTATCGCTCGACATGGGCCGGGTCTTTGGTTCTCTGGTGGGGGAAAGCGAAGCCAAGATGCGGGAGGCCTTGAAGGTAGTGGATGCCATGGCGCCCTGCGTGCTCTTTATCGACGAAATCGAGAAGGGCCTGGCCGGAGTGGGCGGCTCTGCCACGGACGGCGGCACGACCCAAAGGGTGGGGGGTACTTTCTTAACCTGGCTGAACGATCACACCTCGGAGGTCTTCGTGATCGCCACCTGCAACGACTACTCGAAACTCCCCCCGGAATATACCCGCATGGGGCGCTGGGACAGCATCTGGTTCGTGGATAATCCGGCAGTCAAAGAGCAACTGGACATCCTGGACATCTACCTCAAGCAGTTCCTGGGCAAAGCTCTGGGAACCTTGATGGGCGAAAGCGACGGCCGGGTCAAAATCCCGGACCTGGACGGTTACAGCGGTGCGGAGATCAGGCAGGTGGCCATCGAAGCCGCTTACAACGGCAGCGACCTGGAGGCCGCGGCCGGTTTCGTGATCCCCATTTCCAAGTCCCAGAAAGCCCAGATGGACGCGCTCCGGGAATGGGCCAGGTACCGGACCATCCCGGCCAGCCGGGCGGTGGTGGAAGAGGCCCGGGGGCCCCGGAGGGTGCAGCTATGATGATGGTGGAGGTGCGACATGAAGTCGCATAAGTGATTGTTCTGCTTCGCTTAATCAAATACTTTCTGATTAAGTGATGACAAACCTCCCGTTCCGTCGGGAGTAGCCTACCGGCACATGCGGATGGGGTAACCCCGCGGTGTGAAGCTGCCGGGACAAAAGTAGCCCGCCAACCGGCTAACCCGAACCGTGAGGCAAGGGGACATTTGCAAGCGTCATGCGAATGGGGCGCCAGGCTTGATGGTATGACCAACAGAAGTGAACTGCCGTAACCATCGTAATCATCGACAAGCTAAAGACGCTGATAAGCTTGAGCCAAAAGGCATGTAGCAGGACATTCCTCTTTCTACTAGGAATGCACGGACACAAGCTACCGGTGGATAGGCGGGGTCTAACCCATCGTGTCACTTATGCGAAACATGGTAAGCCCGTATCTCTCCCGGAAGGGTAGAAAGGCCGTAAGGCCGACGATGGAGGTGCGGGTAAAGGAAAGCGGAGAAAGCGAAGGCCGCTTTGTAATGAAGCGGATAGGGATTGAGCCTATGGCAACATCATCCCGTGCGAAAGCAAGCAGACTTCCGCCAGGTCTCTCTTTGCGAAAGAGTGGGTAGAACCTTCAAAGGAGGATTAGCAAGTGACTACAACGAAAGTTGTGGCTGCACCCTCCCACGAGAAGGTGGACTGGTCCAGTCTTGACTGGGCAATGATTCACCGACAAGTGAGAAGGCTGCAAATGCGTATCGCAAAGGCTGCTCGGGAAGGCAATACACGGGAGGTTAAAGCCTTCCAGAGGTTGCTGACCCGCTCGTTTTCTGCCAAAGCACTGGCGGTAAAACGAGTCACCGATAACCAGGGAAAGAAGACCCCAGGGGTTGACGGGGAAACCTGGTCTACCCCCAAGGCCAAATCTGAAGCCATATTGTCTCTTAAGAGGAACGGTTATAGACCGAAACCTCTGAGACGGGTTTATATCCCGAAAAGCAACGGGAAGCAACGTCCTCTGGGAATTCCGACGATGCGGGACCGGGCTATGCAGGCATTATATAAGCTGGCCCTGGAACCAGTCGCGGAGACCCTGGCCGACGGACACTCGTATGGCTTCCGTCCAGAGAGATCCACGGCAGATGCGATTGCTCAATGTTTTATTTCTTTGAGCCAAACGTTTTCTGCTCAATGGATTTTGGAAGGAGACATCAGAAGTTGCTTTGACAAAATAAATCATGAATGGCTGATGAATAATGTCCCTTTGGACAAAGACATCCTCCAGAAGTGGTTGAAGGCTGGGTTCATCGACCGAGGAATCCTCTTCCCAACCGAAGCGGGAACTCCCCAGGGAGGCGTTATCTCGCCGGTGTTGGCAAACATGGCGCTCGATGGTCTGGAAGCGAAGCTTCGGGGTTTGGAAACTGAACTCCGCAAGCAGTCCAGGCAAAGACAGAAAGTGCATATGGTGAGATATGCGGACGACTTTATCATCACAGGATGCTCCCAAGAGATGCTGCGGGATATGGTCCAACCCCTGGTGGCAGACTTCCTGAGAGAACGAGGTTTGGAACTCTCTCCGGAAAAGACCAGGATCACGCATATCGAAGAGGGTTTTGATTTCCTGGGCCAGAACATACGTAAGTATGGCGGGACGCTATTAATAACACCGTCTCGTAAGAACGTAAAAGCGTTCTTGGATAAGGTCCGGAAGGTGTTGAAGGAAAACCGAACGGCTAAACAGGTCAATCTGATAAACCTGCTTAATCCCATTATCCGGGGATGGGCCAATTATCACCGACATGTTGTCGTCATGAAAACCTTCAGCAAAGTCGAGCACCTGATTTGGCGGGCGCTTTGGCAGTGGTGCAAACGTAGACACCCCAAGAAAGGGAGCCGGTGGATTAAAGAGAAATACTTTAAAAATCTGGGTCCCCGTAAGTGGGTATTTGCGGCAACAACCGGTAGGGTCCGAGATGATGGGCAGCCGGTGTTGATTAAGCTGGTTAATCCGGCTTACATCAAAATCCGTAGGCACATCAAGATAATAGGGAAGGCCAATCCATATGACCCTAAGTGGGAACCTTATTTTAGTCAAAGAAGGCTCCTCTCTAAAGGCATTAGGTATGGTCGCGTTGTTCACCCTGCGGACTTTTCGTGAAAACTGCCTTAGCTGGTTCTTGAATCCTTGGTGAACGGGAGTATCCGGCTTCCCCATTTGCTTGGAGGGGGCTTTGAGAGGCTTGAGCCGTATGAGGGGAAACCCTCACGTACGGTTCTTAGGGGAGGGGGCTCTGGCAACAGAGCCTCCTTACCCGACATCAACAACGAGACCAGGGAGATTGTGGAGGTGCCCATTCCCATAAGGCTTCCCAAGTGGCTCTGGACCGTTCTCTATGGCCGGGCCAAGGCTCTCCATGGCGGCGACCTGGAAGCCTGCATCCGGCAACTGTTGGATGTGGGGATAGGAGTGGAGATCAAACCCCTGGCCGGAATCCAGGTTCTGAATCCGGAAATGTAGGAGGCCGCGATGTCCCATTACAGCGAAGTCGCAATCGAGTTGACCGATGAGGGCTGCCTGGTGGCAGCCCTCAGTCGTTTGGGGTTCAAAGGGAAGATGGAAGTTCACTGGGAAGCCGAGCCTCTTTATGGCTACCAGGGAGACGCCCGGGCGCAAAAGGCCCATATCATCATCCGGCAGCAGCACGTGGGCCGGGCTGCCAACGACCTGGGGTTCGAGCGGCAGGCGGACGGCAAGTACCGGGTCTGGGTTTCCGAGTACGATCAGAAGTACAACAAATATGACAGCGCCTGGATGGGGAAGCTTAAACAGGCCTACGGGGTAGAAAAGGCCCGGGCCGAAGCCAAGAAGAAAGGCTATAGGGTGAGCGAAAAGAAACTGGATGACGGTCGCATTCAGTTGGTGCTGAGGAGGTAAGTATGAGCACAGAGATCGTGCTGGAATTTTGGGAAGACGGCCAGGTCAACCTGGAGGGCAAGGGCTTCAAGGGTCAGGCGTGCTTCAAAGAGATGCAGTTCCTGAAAGACGCCCTGGGGGTAGAGACCTCGTTCACCAAAAAGCAGGAGTTTTATCAAGCGGAGGTCAACAGAGATGGCAAAGTCAAAGCAAGGTAAGGGGCCGGTTCGGGAAGAACACACCCTGGTGTTCACGGAAGACGGCAAGGCGGCCTCCTGGTGGTGGACGCCGGAAGTTCAAAAGCTGCTCCTGGTCCTGGGATCGCCCATCCCGGAGATGGATAACCTGATTCACAACCCGTGGTGCGGGTAAGGAGGCGTGAAATGGCACGAGTGGTCATCACCATGGAAGGCGGCCTGATTCAGCATATCTTGGCGGATCAGGAAGGTATAGAAGTGATGATCTTGGACTTCGATACTGAAGGCGGAGACGACGAGCGCATCAAGGAATTCGATGGCAATCCGGTTTATGTCTTCCAAGGGGTGGACGACGTAGACCCGGCACGGGTCGATGAAATCGAAACAGCCCTCTTTAAGTAAAACCTTCACTTTTTCATCCAGCGTAAAAAGCGGCTTGACATTACACCATAAAGGTGTATTTGAAAGGTAATGAGCGCTAATTCCATATGTCCGAAAACGGGTGCGCCGATGCACCGCAATGTTCGTCCCATGACGTTGACCTATAAGGGAGAGTCGATCACTTTCGACATGCCCGGCTGGTATTGCGACGATTGCGAGAAGAGCATCCACACCGGCAAAGATATGAAGGTATCCGACCGCATGTTGAATCGGCTTAAAGCCCGCAGCGAGGGTCTGCTCGGGCCGGAGGAAGTTCGGCGCATCCGCAAGAAAATTCGCCTTTCCCAGGAGGCTGCCGGCTTGCTGATCGGCGGTGGCCCCCGCGCCTTCCAGAAGTACGAATGCGGGGACCTGTTGCCGAGCCGGGCGGTTTGCAGCGCCTTGGTTCTTCTCGATCATGACCCCGGTGCTTTAGATGTGCTAAAAAGGAGGCATGACGCACACCAGGCGTTGGCAGGTGCGGCTATGAAATTTTCATAAACGGCTCAAAAATGGCTCAAACGGCTCAATAGACGGAAGGGGCTGAAATAGGTCCCTATTAAGTAAAAGGTAAGGGGGGCAACTTGCCCCCTTACCTGAGCATTATGTTTAATTCATCTAATAAATGTATGGCTTCATCTCTACTTAAATATGGCACTTTAATTGTACGTGCCCAGAAAAACGATTTGCCGGTTACCTGCGATACCTGTCCGAAAGGCATTTTTTTGATAATACCTTCTTGTCTTTTAGGTATAGGGGTTAAAAATTTTACATCACGATATTTTTCTTCAGGCCCATTATTTCTTGTTGGTCCAACAACTTCTGCAGCTGCAATGATGCCTTCCCATTTGTGAGAAAAAAATACAATATCCTTTGGATTTAAATATTCTACAACATATTGAATGTCACCATAAGCAGCAACTCTTGATTTCTCCATCATTTCCCACACGGCATCCTCATCATAGCTTCTATTTGTATCAAAAAGGACTCCTTTCACAGATGATGGGTTCCTATGTCTATCGTAAGGTAGTGAAAAGAATTCAAAATAATAGCCATCTCCAATTTCATATACACGGTAAGGAACAAAATTTACTGATAAGCCTTGTCTTTTCCAATAGTCAACAGCATTTATGAGGCTATCGTTTGCAGCACTTCCAATTACCAATAAATGTTGTTTGGCGTTGAATTGAGATGGCAAGAGAGGTCTTTCGAGCTGAAAGGCATCTTGATGAGCTTCCTGTAATGATTTGCCTTGATTACCTTTTGTGGATGAGTAAGTTTCATATTTCTCATTAAGCTGATCAAATGTCCATTGACCTGCTTGTTGTGCATACCAAAGAATCTGATGCATTGCTTCTTCGCCAACAACTGATCTCTTTAATTCGAAAATTATAAGATCACCATACTGGTTTAAAGCATATAAATCGGCCTCCGGTTGAAATTGACGTTCTTGAAAAATTGGCATTAAAACTGCATCTTCAAATAAGACTTCTAAGAGATTCTCTGCAATTAAGATTTCTAAGTCTTTCTCTAACTTTTGAAGGTCACCATAATCAAGAAATGATAATGCATTAAGACTCTTTTTCCCAGAGACGTCACTGAGCTTATAAAGCATTGTATCCTCCAAGAAACTTGTTCTAAAGTCAAGAGTCCTGGCCAGAAATACTCACATTATACAAATGGTATCAGAATAATCAATGAATCTCTTTAAACATGAACCTCATTCCCTGACCCAGCCCAAGGGCTTATGTCACTGGTTTGGGATGAGGGAGCGATGGTCTCCCCAAAAGGCCGGCATTGTCCGGCCTTTAATTTTTTGAGAGGAGGCGAGGTAATGAAAAGCAACGGTCCGCATTTACCTTCAGACCGTAGCGCCTGGCGGTATCCGCCACGAACTGCCAGAGCCCCACCGCCTCTTTGGGGGAACGGGCTCGGGGATTGAAGCCGCTTTCGATCAAGGGGAGATAGACCAGGTCCAGGGGCAGGCCCTGACGCTGGAACACCTTGCGGATCATGGGCAGATATTGCTTGGAGCGGGCCAAGGAGAGCCGGAAGTTCTTGGAGTTGGCAAATGCAATCAGGTAAGCCCGGACCGGGCCGTTCAGCACCAGGGGAATCTCCGTGGCCGCGCCCGCAGGCAGCCTTCCTAACATGCCGTTTTCTTCGAGAAAGGCCCTGATCTCGGCCACCAGGGCCTGGTCGTCCACCCTGGGGAATGATCCCGGACAGACATAATCGGAGGGGATCAACCCCTGGGACTCCGGGGGTGACTGTAAGGTGGGAAGACTTCCCGAGCCGGGGGAGGCGCAACCGGCCATCCAAACAGCCAGGGCCAGACCTCCCAAATAAAGGAATCTTTCTTTCGACATCCTGTCGATTTTCGAAACTTGATTCCCAGGATTAACCGGAGAAATCAAGGAACCGCAAATTTTGGAGATGGCATTGGAGAAACAACGGAAAACGAAAAACCGCACTACTTAAGACCAGCGTTCCACCGCATCATCGTCCAGCTCCACGGCCACTGAACGTTTAAAGAGCTCCACGGCCACCACCAGTCGGCGTTTTTTCTCTTTCTTATCGACGATGGTACCCACAGTCCCGGCCAGGGGGCCGTCAATTACCCGCACCTGCCTCCCCTTCTCCAGGTAACGCCAGGTGTAGAAAGGCCTCTCCCCCGACACTATGTGTCTGATAGAGTCTACGATTTCAGCAGCCAGGGGAGTGGGGCTGCCATTGCCCAGGACGCGCACTATTCCGTCCACTTTGATGACCTGGTGGAAAGTGACCGGATCCAGTTCCACCCGGAGGAATAAATATCCGGGAAATAGAGGAGCCGTCAGAATGACCTTGCGGTCACGCCGACGGCTGGGGTAGGTCACCTTGGGCAGGAAAGCTTCCAGGCCCTTGCGCGCCAACGCGGTCTCCACCTTGTCTTCACGGCGGCTTTGGGTCTGGATCACGTACCAGTGACGCTTATCGCCTGTTTCAGAGATTCCGTTCTCTTGCAGGTTCATATGCCCTCCCTGGGCATGCTTCCGCCCCTCGAGCTACACGCTCGAAAATCTTAAAAGAAGCGTAATATCAATTAGTTACAATCAATCAAACTGCAAACTGAAGCATTTTTTACTAATCTTTTTTGGTCGCCGGCGGCCGGTGGACGAATCGAAATGGCAGCAGGAAGATGGGGATGCCGGTTTCCTGGGAAATGATCTGAGCCATCGAATACTCCGGGACCCTTTGTCCCTGGATGTAATTAGTCAAACTCACTTGCGTAAAACTCGGAAATTTGGCCCTTATGGCCTCATAGAGGCGACGGCGGCCGTCGGTTCCTTCCAGTTCAATCCATTTTTTCAAAGGCATCTTTGTCAATCCGGATTAGCACTATGAAAAGTTTTTCTCGGCCAAAAATCTGCCTTTCCAGGATTTTTTGATTTTATTGACTATTAATAAAACAAGAACCAACCTTCCCCAACCCCTTCTACTTCAGCAACTTGCTTCCAGTCAAGACAGTAGGGGTTAGAATTTAGCACTTTGTTTAATTTTTTGTCAAGTTATATATCATCTATCTCTGCCTGAGATAAAAGAATTTTCGCATATCTTATAACTACTTATGGGTTATGCCGTGCAATTCGTATGTAACTAATAGTGTTTAAACAATTGACCTTCGTAGTACAAGCTGTCAAAGTCAATTAACCTATAAATCCTTCCTGTCCCCCAGCTTTCGATTGCCGATGCGGGTGTTAGCCTCCCGGTAATCCGGCGGCAAACTCGGGAAACCTTCCTCATTTTGGCATTTCCTGCCATTCCCTTATCGAGGGGATGGTTTAAGGGAAAGCAAGCTCTATACCAAAAAACTTCAAAAAGACCATCAAAGAATATATCGGCAATTTTCAGGAAGTTATCCAAAATATAAATTTTTTTTATGGGGAGCTTGTAACTAAGGCGGAACGCTACGTTTAATAACTTGAACATGATCCCTTACAGAGTGAGTGCTAATAGGGATCCAATGTCTTTCTCGGCGATGGTCCGGCCTATTTCATAACCCTGAAGCTAACGTAAAAAGGAGACAATTAATTCTTGGGTTTCCATCTGCAGATAGGGATGCATGGGGAGGCTGAAAATGCGGCTGGCAAAATCTTCACTCACCGGAAAATCTCCGGTCTGATACTCCAAGGACGCAAACGCGGGTTGAAGATGCAGGGGCTTGGGATAAAAGATGGCCGTGGGGATGCTCGCTTCCTGCAATTTTTGCTGCAGTCCGGCCCGGTGGGTTTCGCTTTCCGCTAAAAGGGAATATTGGGCCCAGGCGCTCAAATATCCCGCAGGTATGGCAGGCGCCTGCAGCCGGGAGCAGAATGATAGAAGATCATTGTAGCGCTGCGCGACTTGTTGCCGCTGCACCACCTCTTCTGGAAAAATCTCGAATTTGGCCAGCAGGATGGCCGCCTGCAAGGAGTCGAGCCGCGCGTTCAGGCCGATCCGAACATGGTCATACCGGTGGGAACCCTGGCCATGGACCCGAAGAGAACCCATGGCCTCGTGGAGCGCGCCGTCATCCGTAAAGCACATGCCCCCCTCCCCATAGCCCCCCAGGGGTTTGGCGGGATAGAAAGAAGTGCAGCCGATCTGGCCCAGGGCACCGGCTTTCCTGCCTTTATATTCGGCCCCGAAAGATTGGGCGGCATCCTCAATTACAAAGAGGCCATAATCCTTGGCAATGGCATTGAGGGGATCATAGTCAGCCGCCAGTCCGAAGAGGTCGACGGGTATCACCCCCCGGGGGCTGAGCGGCGGGTTCTCGTCTTTGCCCGCCGGGCGGCGGTATGGCAGTGGATGCATGGAGGCATCGTCGGCTTGTACTGCCTGGATGGCCTTTTTCAGAGCCCCGGGGTCCAGGTTAAAGGTGGCGGGGTCGATGTCCACAAAGACCGGAGTCGCTCCCAGGAGGGAGATAACTTCCGCGGTGGCGATAAAGGTAAAGGGGGTGGTGAAAACCGCGTCCCCCGGTCCGACACCGTAGGCCATGAGCGCCAGCAGCAGGGCATCGGTGCCGGACGCGCAACCGATGGCATGTTTTACCCCCACGTATGCAGCCAGCCGCTTTTCGAGTTCCAGGACCTCCGGGCCCATGATGTACTTGCCGTGAGCCAACACCCGTTGAATGCCTTCATCCAGTTTCGCTTTGATTCGCTTTTGCTGGGCTGCCAGATCAATAAAATCCATTTACTCTTACTCCGGAAATTTTGGTTGGGTGGCGGGCAGGCCAAAAGGCCAGTAATCAGTAATCAGTAATCAGTAAAAACAAGACCTATCAAGCTAGCCCTTCTTCACCGATTCACTGATCACTTTAGCTGCCCCTCTCAAGATGCTTCAAGCCTGGATGATATGGGCGCCCTGCACGCCCTCAAAGGCATTCCGGGTGTCCACAATCAAGGATGCCTGGGAGGCGATCCAGGCATAATCATAAGAACTATGATCCGTTACCAGCAGGACGCAATCAGCCTCCTTAAGAACCTTGTCGCTCAGAGGCACAGAGGTCACGCACAGGCCGGAATAGCGTCTACCACCCCCGTATTGAGGGATATAAGGATCGTTATAGCTCACTTCGGCCCCTTCGCCTTTAAGCAATTCCATTATTTTCAGCGCTGGCGACTCTCGAGGATCGTCTACATCCTTCTTATACGCCAGACCCAGGATTAAGATTTTCGCTCCCTTAAGGGGCTTTCCCTGCCCACTCAGGCCCTGGGCCACCCGCTGCACCACAAAATAAGGCATGTTGGAATTAACTTCCCCGGCCAACTCGATGAAGCGGGTGGAAAAATCGTATTCTCTAGCCTTCCAGGTCAGGTAAAAGGGGTCGATGGGGATGCAATGCCCGCCCAAGCCGGGTCCGGGGTAAAAGGCCTGAAAGCCGAAAGGCTTGGTCTTGGAGGCCTCAATGACTTCAAAAATATCTATTCCCATCCGCAGACAAAGCATTTTGAGTTCGTTGACCAAGGCAATATTCACCGCGCGGTAGATATTTTCCAGGAGTTTGCTCAGTTCCGCGGCCTGGGTGGAGGAAACTGGGATGACCCGGTCCACCACCTGCCCATAAAGAGCTAAGCCGCGTTCCAGACAGGCAGTGGTAACTCCCCCCACCACTTTGGGGATGGTCTTGACTTCGTACTGGCTGTTGCCCGGATCTTCCCGTTCCGGGGAAAAGACCAGAAAGAAATCCTTCCCCACCTCCCTACCCCCGGCCTTAAGGATGGGAAGCATCAGCTCTTCGGTGGTCCCAGGATAGGTGGTGGATTCCAGGGAAATGAGCTGCCCCGGGCGCAGGGTCGAGGCTATCAAACGGGTGGTGCCTTCCACATATTGCAAATCGGGCTCCCGTTTCCGGGTTAAGGGGGTGGGGACGCAAATTATCAGAACGTCCGGTTCTCCCAACCTGCCCATGTCACTGGTGGCTTCAAATCGCCTGCCATTTGCCGGCTGCGCCAGTTCCGCCAGACGGCTGGAAGGAATATACTTGATATAAGATTCTCCCCGGTTAAGCCGTTCCACTTTCTTGCCATCCGTATCAAACCCCAGGACCTTAAAACCCACCTCGGTAAACCGCAGTACCAGGGGCAGGCCCACATAACCGAGACCAATAATGCCCACCAGAGCTTTTTTTTCTTTGATTTTTTCAAGAAAGTCCATTTAAGTGCTTCCAATTCTCCCTATTGATTTTGGTGGCGAAGATATGTGCGTCCGCACTCAGGGGGCCAGATTATCCAAGACTTGGGGATGACTGCTGTATCGTTCCGGCCGGCCTTATTAACCGCACAAATATCGGCATAAGGCAAAGTCCGGCAGATAATTTCCCCAATAGTTGCTTTTCTCTTTTTTAGCCGAGATTATCACCAGGGGGTTCGTCAGGCTTCATTTTTCCTCTTATGAAGCTCATTCAAAATAGTAATATCTTCAGGGGTATTAACATTGACATACTTGGAACCCAGAACGTGGTAAATGACCTTATTGCCGTCATCAATGGCGCATTGGATGAGATCCGGCAATTCCCGCTCCCCCCGTTTTTGGTTAATGGGGGTCTGGTTGATATAATTAAAGATCCGGTGGTTAAAAATGATATTCCCGGTGCCCATAAAGTCGTTGGTAGGGTTTTTGGGCTTCTCAATCAAGCGATAGATCATCCGGCTTTCCCGGTCATAAAGGATGGAGTAGGTTTTGCTGATGAGCCGGCGGTCCTCCACCCTGATTATGCCGCAAACAGCAAACGCTTTATCTTCGTAATACGCTCGCAGCAAGGAGTCGTGGTCTGGTTCCACAAAAAATTCGTCCCCCAGGAGAAGCAGAAAATCATGATCGCCTATGGTCTTTTGGGCGCAGGCCATGGCGTGCACCAGGCCCAGCTGCTCCCGCTGAATTACGAATTTTATGGGGATGCCGTGAAAGGAGTTGCCGTAGGTATTGATGACTTGCTCCGCCAAGTGCCCGACGACCATGACGATTTCCCCGAGACCGAGATTCCGCGCATTTTCCAGGTTGTATTCGATGAGGGGCTTGCTCCCGAAACCCATCATGCATTTATTTTCTTCCTCGGTGTATTCGTTGAGCCTTTTGCCCCGGCCCCCGGCCAGGATCAAGGCCTTCAAGCCTTGATTATTTGGTGTGGAAGAACGTTTCATTTTCTTTTATCCATTGAATGAGATTGGCAATGCCCTCGCGGGGCCGGACCTGGGGGCGCCAGCCGGTATGTTGGTGAAACTTGCTGTAATCCGCGACAAAATACTTCAAATCCCCGAATCTTTCATCCTCAAACCGAACTTCAGGGCGCCGGCCGGTGATGGCCGCGATTTCTTCGATACTCTCCAGCAAAGAGATCATGTTTTCCCGGCCTCCTCCCAAGGTATAAACCCCGGGAATCTGGCGCTGGAAAAAACTGTCAAAGGCTTCGGCCACGTCCGCGGCAAAGAGGATGTCCCGCAGTTGTTTGCCCGTGCCGAAGATGGTCAGCGGTTCGCCGATCAGGGTGCGAATGGCAAAATTGGCCACCCAGCCGTGGTCTTCGCCGCCGAACTGGTACGGCCCATAGATGCCGCTGAGCCGGAAGCAGGCTATTTTAAGTTTATAGGTGTCAATGTAGCATTGAGTATAGATTTCGTTGGCTCTCTTGGACGCGTGCAACGGGGTTACCACCCCCTGCAGGAGCGGCTCGTCATCGCCGATTGCCACCGGCTCCCGAACAAAACGGGTGGCTGCGGCGGTGAGGGAAGCATTTATTCTTTCCGGTCCGAAGGTGTGAATGCTGGAGCAGATGGCTGCAGGAATTCCCAACTGCCTTGCCGCTTCCAAGACATGAAACGTCCCCAAGGTATTGGTGGTAAAGTCCAGGACCGGGTCTTCCCAGGAAATGGTCATGGCCGGCTGCGCCGCGGTATGGCAGAGATAATCGCATCCTGCGGCGGATTCCAGGAGGGCCGGAAAATCCCTGATGTCCCTTACGGCCACCGTAACCCCTGCAGCCTCCAAAATATTTTTATTATAATAGCGGGCCTCCGGCTTCATATAGCTGCTGCGGGAAAACTCGTGCTTGGCCAAATTGTCATAGGCAATCACCTCCGCCCCCTTTTGTTTATAAAAGAGGCAGATATTGGCGCCTAAAAACCCGCAACCGCCGGTTACTAAGACTTTCAACAAATTCTCCTGCCTTTATTAGGGACCGGTTAACGTTCTCGAGGCCCATCTGCTGCCGGCCTCCAGAATGGCTTTACCCCAGATCTCTTTCAAGTCAAGTGTCAAATTATAAAGTAATTGATCGAGAATTGCAGAATTTTTACCATTTGCCTGAAGCCGGAGATTAATTCAAGACTTCAGGGATGGATTGGGGTTCAACTTGCAGTATTCCGTAATTGATGAGGAATTGAGCCAGTGCCTCTTTGGTGAGGGTTTTCTCCAGTTCCGAGCTGTAAGGTGCGGGAATTTTTTACGAGACCGTCTCTCCCTGGCATCGGGAAGCAAGGCGGGCTGCCAATTCCCTGCCGATCCGGCCGCAGGCCCCGGTAACCAGGACATTTTTCTTTTTATAAAAAGAGCGCTTCAAGTCCACTCGCTAGCCCAGTTGCAGATCAATCCGGCCATCCGGACTCCCATTTGCCGCCTTATTGTCCCTTTTAGCGCAATATTTTCCCTTGTTGCTCCTTTTTTTTCCCCAAAAAGTTCTTATAAGTTTTTAAAGAGAAACTTCTCGACTAGAGTCGGATTGGCGATGCGAGTTCCGGCTTTTAACTTTACTTCCCGGTGAAGGCAAGGCGCATGGCGAATTTTTCTCATAAAAACATCGGGGCCCCTGGGGGCCCGGCTGCTTTATCCTTGCTCAGCCCCATGGATGAGTACAATGAGGCCCTGGCCGCGAACGTGCGGCCTCCGGATTGGGTGAACCCCGAACCCGCGTCCAGATACAATTTGGTGGTCATCGGCGGCGGCACCGCGGGATTGGTGACCGCGGCCGGGGCCGCGGGCCTGGGCGCCAAGGTGGCCTTGGTGGAGCGGCATCTTTTGGGAGGGGATTGCCTCAATTACGGCTGCGTCCCCTCCAAGGCCATCATCCGCTCCTCCCGGGCTTACGCCTACCTGCGGGAGGCCCACCAATTCGGGGTGAAAGTCCCAGGCGGCCCGGTATTTGCGGGGGAAGAATTCCCAACACGCAAACCTTGTCTTCCGGGAGACAGTATTGAGCAGGCCCCAAGATGCCGCAAATGAATCTTGATTAGGGCCTAACAAAGGAGAAATCCATGACCAGACTCTGTCTAGCATTAATCCTGCTGGCAGCCATCCTGTCGCCGCTTCTGCTCAGCGCCTGACAGGGGTAACCCTGCGGCGCCCGGGCGGCGCTATTCGCCAAAGGCTGGGGCGGAATTTCCCGCCAGGTCTTTTAGAAGCATGGAGCGTTGGAAAGAAACAGCAAAGACGCCAAAATACCGAAATCCTGTCTCCCGGAAAGGCAGGAAGAGATACCCAGAGTATGGAATTAGGGTCTGGGTCTTAAACCCTGGCCTCACGCTGAGGTCAGGGTAAGGGGCAAATAACTTGACTTTTTTTTACAACCATGCAGGATTAATAGGGAAAAGACTCCACCCCCCTTTCCCTGGAGGGGTCATGATTCACTGGCAAAGATGAGCCGAGACGCCTTGATGGAAGGCAGCTCGGTTTTTTTGATGGAATCCTCTCAAACTTAAGGCTCATTTCCCCGATCATTTCTTTTCACCCTGGTTTCCAGGTAAGGTTTCTTAATGGAGGTGGGAAAATGAAAAGGATAAATAGGATTATTTCTGCAGGGGCAATTTTTTTGGCCCTGGTATTGGCCCCAGCCCTGAGCCTGGCCGAACTGTCCATCACCTTGAACAATTCTTTTATTGAAAAATACAAAAACCGGACATCCATTGATACTACCTTCACCGTGGACCAGGCCCATAAAAAACCCAATCCTCCCAAGAAGGACGGTGATCTGCATATTGCGGGGAGGGCTCCAGAAGTGGGCCTGCCGGTGGTGGCTGAGATCATGAACGCCGCTTTTGAGAAGGAAGCCGTGGATTTTATCCACAATGTCGAAGGCACCGGCAAAGCCATTAAAATGAGTGGCGCCTGGCGAATCTGGTGCGAGCATGGAGGAAACTCTAATCAGATCCAAGGGGAGAAGTTAAGTCCTTTTACCTCCTCAAACCCGGATCATGTCTTTGAAATTCACCCGGTCACCAAGATCGATGGTAAAGACGTTCTAAAGTCTCTGAAACCCATCGAAGGATTTAAACCCAAGGACGCCCACGATGCCTTTATCAGGTATGAGAATCTGAAATGCACCTTAACCCCCGATCCCCAAAAGAAGACTACCACCATCAGGACCACCATGGCCGGATATAATTACGTGGAATTCATTATGGAGATTCAGGGGGAGCAAAAGGAGGTGGAGGACGGCAGGCTGGTTATGGCCTCTGTCTTGGATTTGGACGAAGAATTGCTGGTTCGCAATCGTCGCATGGTCTTTGTCAAAGACAGCCCTCCTGAAAAAGCGGTGAGAAACTTAAAAAAAGGGGACAAATTGCACGTTCTGAGGTTGCCCAGAGTTGATCTCGCGGTTATATCCTGGAGGATTAATCATTATAAAGACAAGAAAGAGGTTTTAACCTGGCGCCTCCCTTATGAAATAATTGTGGTAGGGGTTTATAAATAATAGTTGTTACCGGTTTCGATTTTTAGCTGAAATAGGTTGTCACCAAAATACTCTATTTACTGGTTTTGAGGGCAAAGGCTCATGATGGAGAAGAGCAGCAAGCCGATGCGCCTCCGCAAAGACGCACCCAAAGCTGTGGCTGTCGTCGGGCCTTCCAACTCCGGTAAGACCGAACTCATTTGCCGCCTGGTAAGTTGGTTTCAAACCCAGGGGCTGGAAGTGGCGGTCTTGAAGCACAGCCACCATGCCAATCTGGGGGATACCGGCAAAGACACCGGGCGCTACCGCGGGTCCGGGGCCAGGAACGTGGCTCTGGCCGCGCCCGGCTTGCTCCAGATTACCCGTTCTCTGGACGCGGACCCGCCCGCAGAGGAGGTCCTGGCCGCGTGGGCCCCGGATGCCGACCTGATCCTGGTGGAGGGTTACAAGTCCAGCTCCCTGCCGAAAATCGCGTTGGCGGGCGCCAAATTGGAAAAAGTCGTCACCGACTATGCCCGGGTCATCGCCTTGGTGAGCGACGAGCCTTGTGAGTCACGGCTGCCGGTTTTTTCTCCCAACCAAGTGGATGAGCTGGGCCGGTTCCTCCGGGAATTCCTGTCCCAGGGGAATTAAATATTAGCTCTGGGAAGGGATGAGTCTATTGGTCTTTTGACACCCCAAGTAAACAAAGGGTCATTACGGTCGTCCCCTGAGGCAACCACAGGTTTACCAAGGTTTGGAAAAAAGGAGGGCGGGTGTGAACCCGCCCTCCGCTCTTAGGTTGAACGGTAAAGCCGTTATCTGGGCCTTCTCTTTTTGCGGCTCCCTCTTCGAAGTATGGGGAGTAAGGACGCAGCCCCAGGCTATTGCAAGCGAGGGTCGATATTCCCCGGTCCACCGCACTCCGGCAGATAACAGGTGACATTTTTAAACTCGCAATGACCTTGGCAGCCGGGACAGACCTCCGGGGGCCGTTCGGCTTGGAGAATAAAGCCGCAGTCGCTGCATTTCCAGTGATTCAGTGCCTCTTGTTGGACCATGTTCCATATCTCCTTTGGCTTTAGCCCATTGTTTCGCCCAAGACATCGTGGACCCAACTGAGGGCCGCGGAAGTGTTCGGAAAGCCGATGGTGCTGGTGAGCAGGATGACGGCATGCACCACTTCCTCGGGTGCAGCCCCGGCCTGGAGCGCCCGGCGCACGTGGCTGTGCACGGACCCTTCGGAGCGGATGGCCGCGGCCGCGGCCAACTGGATCAGGTGGGAGGTCTTCTCATCGAGGGGGCCCGCGGTTCTCACCGTTTCCCCCAGCCGTTCCAAAGCCTCCAAAAAGCCTCCATGCTCTTTCTTGATGAAGCTGTACCACTTGGGATAGCTTTTCTCCGCCATGAGCCTCCCCTCCGTTGGTCTCTCCTGTTTTTGGTATTGGCCGTTTTTATTCTGGATATATGGAGATGATAATGATGCTATAATCCTCTGGCAATAGTCCGAGGAGCGCATAATCGCCTCTGGGTGAAAAATATTAATCCCTAAAAATGAAACTGGGCATTTTATGGCTAAAGGACGTTTGGAGAAAGGCTTTATTCAGGTTTACACCGGGGACGGCAAGGGCAAGACTACCTGCGCCTTGGGGCTGGCCCTGCGGGCGGCGGGACAGGGATTGCAGGTGTATATGATTCAATTCCTCAAAGGCCGGGAAACCGGCGAAGCCCAGGCCGCGGCTCGCCTAGCTCCGGAGATGACTTTGCAATACTTCGGCCGCCCTGGCCTGGTGAACCTGAAGTCCCCGGCCCCGGAGGACCTGACCCTGGTCCGGGAGGCCTGGGATTTGGCTAAAAAGGTGCTGGCTGCAGGCGAACACGACCTGGTGATCCTGGATGAAATCAACCTGGTGTTGACCTATAACCTCATCCCCCTGGATGAGGCCCTGGAAGTCTTGCGCCTACGTCCCCCCCATGTGGAATTGGTCCTCACCGGCCGCCAGGCCCCGGAGGAACTGGTGGACCTGGCGGACCTGGTCACGGAAATGCGGCCCGTGAAGCACTATTATCAGGCGGGAGTGAAGTCCAGGCGCGGGATTGAATGGTAGTGATTAGTGAGCAGTAAGCAGTAAGCAGTGAGCAGCAAATACAAAAGCCATTGGACCGCCAATTTTTTACTGCTCGCTGCCCACTGCTTACTGCTCACTAAAGAATCACCTCAATATTCCCAACACTCCCCAAGCACCCGCGTGTGTCAGGTATAATCCCAGAAAAGTCAGTCCCGCCATAATTAGGGAGGTGGCGTATAAAATACGCACCGCCTGGCGATAATGTGAAGCAGCCAGAGGCTGATGGGGCTCGCCGATGAAAGGTTTGGGTATTACCTGGCCGAAGTAGGTGCTGGGCCCTCCCAGGCGCACCCCCAGGGCCCCGGCCATGGCGGCTTCGGGCCACCCCGCGTTGGGGCTGGCCGCGTTGCCCGCGTCCCGGCGCAAAATCCGCCAGGAACCCCAGGGGTCAGCGCCCGTCACCGCAGCCGCGGCCACCATGAGCAGCGCGGTGAGGCGGGCGGGCAGGAAGTTAAGGATGTCGTCGGCCCGGGCCGCGCATTTGCCGAACTTGTTGTAGCGATAATTTTTGTAGCCCACCATGCTGTCCATGGTATTTGCGGCTTTATAGAGGAAAAGGCCGGGCAGGCCCAGCAGCAGGGTAAAAAACATGGGGGCCACCACCCCGTCCGCCAGGTTTTCCGCCACGGTTTCGATGGCCGCGCGCCTGATTTCTTCCGGCCTTAATTGCCCCGTTTCTCGCCCCACGATCCGGGCCAACCTGTGCCTGGCCGCGGCCAGGTTTCCCCGGGCCAGGGCTTCTTCCACCCGGCGGCTTTCATAATGGAGGCTGCGGGTGGCCAAACCGGTATAAAGAAAATAGGCGAGAATCGCGGCTTCGGCCCACCAGGACAGGAACATCACCGCGCCCAGCAACCCCAGCACCCCGATCAAGGTGGTCCCCATCACCGCCAGCCAGAAGATCACGCCCGCGGCCACCCGGGGCCGGTACCAGACGCCTTCCCAATATTCGATGACCCGGCCCAGGAGCCGCACGGGATGGGGCCATTGAGGCGGGTCCCCCAGGAGGAGGTCAAGAACGTAGGCGGCGAGAAAGGGGAAGGCCAGGCTCATGGGGATGCTCCCTAAATACAGTTTTTAGTTTTTGGTTTTTAGTTTTTTGTTATCCGTCTTCGGTTCTGGTCTTCGGTCTTCGGTCTTCGGTCTTAAATTTCCATCTGATCCCTAATCCCTAACCCCTAATCCCTGTCTCTACCACTGACTACTGGCTACTGACTACTGGCAACTATTTCAAAAAATGCCCCAACGCCTCCAGAAGCCGCCGATTCTCCTCCCGGGACCGCACCGCCACTCGGAAAAAGCGAGCATCCAGGCCCCGAAAATTGCTGGCGTCCCGGATAACGATTTTCTTGGACAACACTGCTCGCTGCAAACTGGCCGCGGTGAAATCTGGGCGGGTTAGCTTGACCAGCAGATAATTCACCGTACTGGGAAAAGGCTGCAATCCCGGCAGGGAAGCAAGTCCCTTAAAGAGGTATTCCTGCTCCTCCCTGATCAAGGCCCGGGAACGGGTCATATAATCCATATCTCTAAGGCAGGCCCGGCCCATGGCCTGGGCCAGGGTGTTCACCGACCAGGGTTCCTGGACCGCGGCTAGGCGCTGGATAAACTCCGGGTCCGCCAGGAGATAGCCCAGGCGCATCCCGGGAATGGCAAAAAACTTGGTAAAGGAACGCAGGATCAATAAGCCGGGAAATCGGTCCAGATGGGTCTTTAGAGAAGCTTCTTCTACGAAATCCACGAAGGCCTCATCCAGCAGCAGAAACACGCCCGCGTCGTCCAGACGGGCCGCCGTCTCCAACAGCAGGTCCGGCTCTAGCAGGACACCGCTGGGGCTGGAAGGATGGGCCAAGAAGACCAGGCCTGCATCCTCGGGGTCTAATGGCGCATCCAGGGTAAAATTCTGGGCCTCGGTAGTTATCTTAAAGGCTGGTTGCACTCGCGCGGCCTTTAAGGCACGCCCGTACTCGCTGAAGGCCGGGGCCACGATCAGGGCTTTCTTGGGCTTCAGGGCCCGGACCGCCAAATAAATAAGTTCCGTGGAGCCGTTTCCCACCAGAATTTGCTCCGGGTCAAGGCCGTGGTAAGCCGCCAAATCCTCTTTTAGCCCCAGGCAGCGGCGATCCGGGTAATGCACGATCTCCCCCAAAGCCTGTTTTACTGCGTCTTCAATCCCTGGAGGAAACCCCAGGGGATTGATGTTGGCCGAAAAATCCAGGAGTTCTTTAAGTTCCAGCCCCAAAGTGCGGGCCAGATGATAAACATCGCCCCCGTGCGGAGGGGTCTTTTCCGTTCTGTTTATAGGGTTATTCATAATTTTGTTGTGAGATTGTGCCTTCCATTTCTATATACTTGCGTCTTTTTTTGCGCCTTTGCGTCTTTGCGTGAGGCCTGTTTTTCAAGGCTCAATCATGGCCCGAATCCGGGATATGTCCAGGTGCTGCCGCATCAAAGCCGCGAGCCGGTCCAGCTGGGCCTCCTGGAAGTCCCGAAAAGACCAGGCCGGGGAAGTTTCTCCCGTCTGCCCCTGGCCCTGGGAAATCTCCACCAGGAAACCCCGGCGGAAGCCGTCGTTATCAAAGAGGCCGTGGAGATAAGTCCCCCAGACACGGCCGTCGGGGCTAACCCAACCGTCCTGCACGGAGACGGGTACACCATTGCGGCTGCTGATCTCAAAGGCCGCCTGCCCCTTTCCCCTGGGCTCCGTCAGTCCCATATGGATTTCGTAGGCATCAATGGTTGCCCCTACACCTCCGGCTCCCGTCGCCCGGGCCTGCACCTGGGTGGTGGTTTTTTCTCCGGCCATGGTGGTGACCAGCGGCAGCAGCCCCAGGCCCGTTTCCGTCCGGGGCGGCCCTTCTACTCCCAGAGGGTCCCGCACTTCCTCACCCAGAAGCTGATAACCGCCGCAGATACCCACGAGAAAACCGCCGCTGCGGGCAAAAGCCTGAATCTGGGGGAACAGTCCGCTCTCCTTGAGATAAAGAAGGTCGCTGATGGTATTTTTGGTTCCCGGCAGGATCAGCAAATCCACTCCGTCTAGTCCCTGGCGGTGATCCAGGTAGCGCAGCGACACCCCCGGCTCCTGCTCCAGAGGATCGAAATCGGTATAATTGGAGATATGCGGCAGCCGCACCACGCCGACGCGCAGGCAACCGGCCTCGGCCCAATCCCCGGAGCAATGCTTGCGCCCCAGGGCCACGCTGTCCTCCTCGGGAATCACCAAATCCGGGGCATAAGGCAGCACGCCCAAGACGGGCCGCCCGGTGCGCTTGGCAATGATCTTTTCACCTTCCACAAACAGGGCCGGGTCCCCCCGGAACTTGTTGATGATAAAACCGGCCAGCAAGCGGCGCTCCGCGGGGGTAAGCAGGTGAAAGGAGCCGATGGTGGCGGCAAAGACCCCGCCCCGGTCGATATCCGCCACCAGAAGCACCGCGGCCCCGGCCTTTTTGGCCATCTGGAAGTTCACCAGGTCGTTTTTCTTCAGATTCAGCTCCACCGCGCTGCCCGCGCCTTCCAGAATGATGAGTTCATAGGCCTCGCTCAGACGGCGGTAGCTCTCCATCACCTTCTTCACCAGCCGCGGTTTGTGGCGGTAATATTCCTGCGCGGAAAAATTGCCGTAAACCTTCCCGTGGACGATCACCTGGGACCCCACCTGGCTGCTGGGCTTTAACAGAATAGGGTTCATGTCTACGTGGGGCGGGAGCCCCGCGGCCTGGGCCTGCACCACCTGGGCCCGCCCCATCTCCCCGCCCTCCGGGGTGATAAAACTGTTTAGGGCCATGTTCTGGGCCTTGAAGGGCGCGACGCTCACTCCTTCCTGCCGGAAGATGCGGCACAGCCCGGCCACTACGAGGCTTTTGCCCACGTCGGAGCCGGAGCCGAGAATCATTAAGGGGCGATATTTCATGTTGAGTAGCCAGTAGCCAGTGGTCAGTAGCCAGTGGTTCAGGGGTTCAGTGATCAGTAATCAGTAATCAGTGATCAGTTACTCGCGTTACTCTCGTTCCCAAGCTCTGCTTGGGAACGGGGATTGCCCGTCCAAGCTTTGCTTGGACACCTTATTCTTCAGCGACCTGGTATTTATTCAAATACCCCCGTGGCGTAACCATGTACTGCCCATACGTAAAAGTCTGGGAATTGCCTACAATCACGACGGTCTGCATGTCCACCGGGTGTTCCAACATCTCCTCCAGGGTGGTCACCACCGCGTCCTGGCCTTCCCGCATGGCCCGGGAGACGATGCCCACCGGGGTGGCCACGTCTTTGACCTTAAGCAGCAAATCCCGGACCACACCCAACTGCCAGTCCCGCTTCTTGCTTTTGGGGTTATAAAGGACAATGACCAAATCCCCCTCAGCGGCTAATTGCACCCGCCTCTGAATTACTTCCCAGGGAGTGAGAAGGTCGCTTAAAGAAATGGCCGCGAAATCGTGCATCAGCGGCGCGCCCAACAGGGCCGCGGCCGCGGCCAGGGCCGGGACCCCGGGGATCACCTCCAGATAAAAATCCACCTCCCCCGGCACATCCGGCGGCCCCACCTGCAGCTCCCGGGCCGCGCAAATCTCCAGCACCAACCCGGCCATGCCGTAGATGCCCGCGTCCCCGCTGGAGACCAGGGCCACCCGTTGCCCTTCGCAAGCCCGGTCGATGGCCGCCTGGCAACGTTTCACCTCCGCCTTCATGCCTGTGGCCACCACTTCCTGGTGGGTCAACAAGGGCTCGATGAGCTCGATGTAAGTGCGGTAGCCCGCCACCACCTGGGCCGCGTCCAGGGCCGCTTTGGCCTGGGGGATGATGTATTCCGGAAACCCAGGCCCCAGGCTCACCACCGTCAGGCGGCCCGGGCCACGGCCAGGGTGGCGTTGGCGCCCTTCACCTTGGGAAGGATCAGTTCCCCGCCCCCGGCCTTCAGGGCCGCGGCCTCGCTGACGCTCAGCACCCCCAGATGTTTCGCTACCTGCTTTGAGGGATGGGGCACGGTTATTTCCTGCAATTCTTCTTTGGTAAACCATACGAATTCCACGCCCAACTCTGCGGCTGCCTGCCGCAGGCCGGGTTCCTCCTTCTTGGCCTCAATAGTGGCCAGGGCTTTGAGCGATGCCAGAGAAAGCCTTTCCTGCTTGAATATTTTCTGCAAAAAATCCAAAATTTCCCGGGCCGGGGTCCCCTTGTGACAGCCCATGCCCGCCACCAGGTTTTTCGGCCGGAGAATCAGCCAACCCGGGGGCCAGGCCCGCTCCCGGAAACCTACGTAAACTCCCGGGCCTCCCCCGGCCAGGGCCGCGTCCAAATCATTTTCGCCAACGAATAGGCTGGGGTTGTTTTCTTGTAAAAGATCAGCCAGGTAGCCGTCCGGGTCCACCAGGCGCACCGGCTGGCCGGACAAAAGCGCCATGCTCACCTGGCGCACTGCGTCCAGATTCTCGATCAGCAATCCCCGTTCAGCCGCCAGGGAATCCAGGGCCGGCAGTCCCTGAACGTCCGTGGCGGTGGTGATCACTGGGGTTGCGCCCAGGATTTGCGCCACCCGCCGGGCCAGATCGTTGGCCCCTCCTAAGTGCCCGGAGAGGAGACTGACGGCGAATTTCCCGGCCTCATCCACCGCCACCACCGCGGGATCCGTGTCTTTCCCTTGGAGATAAGGCGCAATGCTCCGGACCACTATGCCCGCGGCCATGACGCAGACCAAATTCTCCCGGCGAGCAAAAGCCTCTTGGAAAACCGCGGATAACTGGTCAAAGGCTTTTATTTCAGCATCATCACCCGCCTGACCCCGGGGTAACCAGCAGTTGGCCCCGGCCAGGTCCTGGCAGATTTTCCGGGCCAGGGCCGCGCCCTGGGGGGTAAGGGCCAGGACCCTAATCGGTCTTGCCGGAGCGGTAGCCATGGGAGAAAGTCCGGTCGTATAGCTTTGATTTGGCCTTAAGCCAACTTTCTCTTGCAGTCAAAGCCGGGCTTACCATGATCAAGGCCTGACGCTCGATGCCCGCTTCTTTAACCTTAGCCGCGATATCGGCCAGGGTGCCCCGGATGATTTGCTGGTCCGGCCAGCTCACCCGGTAGGCCACCACCACCGGGGCTTCGGGGCCGTAAGACTCTGTGAGTTCCGCTACCACCTTGTCAATCAGCTTGGTGCTGAGATAGATGACCATCGAGGCCTCATGTCGGGCCAGGTAAGGCAACGATTCCCCTTTTGGCACCGGGGTGCGTCCTGCGGCCCGGGTTAGAATCACCGTCTGGGTCACTTCCGGCAAAGTGAGCTCCTGGGCCAGGGCCGCGGCCGCCGCGGCCGCGGCGGTGACCCCCGGAATCACCCGGCAGGGGATTTCCTCTTTTTCCAGGATTTCCAGTTGCTCCTGCATGGCGGAAAACAGCGCGGTGTCCCCGGAGTGGACCCGGACCACCTGCTTCCCGGCTTGATAAGCCTCAATGATCCTGGCCACGATCTGCCCCAGGTCCAGGCTCGCGGTGTCGATCAGCTCCGCTCCGGGTTTGGCCCAACCCAGCATTGCGTCCGAGACCAGGGACCCGGCATAAAGGATCACGTCCGCCCGGCTTAAAGCTCGTTGACCCTTGACCGTAATCAACTCTGGGTCCCCCGGCCCGGCTCCTAGAAAAATTACTGGAAATTTATTTGCCATTTAATCTTCTTCTTAAAAATTCTTGCGTCTTGGCATCTTGGCGTCTTTGTGTGAGAAATTCCACGCTAAGCCCATAGAACACCAAGGATCATTTATACGCCTTCACAATCCATACCGGGTTCAGGGCCTGCATAAAAGACCCTTCAGCCAAAGGCCGGGAGCGGCTTACCTGGAGCTGCACCACCTCCATCTCCCACCCTGCCACCGCCAGCACCGCCCGGGCCGTTTCCAGGGTCTCCAGCATGGTGGCGGTGAGAACCACCTTGCCGCCCCGGTCCAAACGGCCCAGAACCTCCCGCAAAATGGGCCCCAAGTCCCGGCCGCCGCCGCCGATGAAGACCCGCTGGGGAGCAGGGAGATTGGACAGGCACTCCGGCGCGTGGCCGCAGACTACCGCCAGATTCGCCACCCCGAATTTTTCGACGTTGGCCCTGATCTGGTCGGCCCGCTCCGGGTTCTGCTCCACCGCCACGATTTTGCCGCCGGGGGTGAGCAAACTGGCCTCCAGCCCCACGGAGCCGCAGCCCGCACCCACGTCCCAGAATACCAAGCCGGGGGATAATTCCAGTTTGGCCAGGACCACGGCCCGCACCTCGGATTTGGTGATCAGACCCCTCTGGTGCGCCAGGGCTTCTTCGGGGAGGCCCAGGTGCAAACGAGCCGCGGGGCCGGGCTGCGAGGCCGCGTCAAAGGGCGCAGCCTCGACTTCGGAGAGAATTACCACCACATTTAACGGCGAAAACTCCTGGTCCCTCGCCTTCTCCGGGCTGAGCCAGGCGACCCGCTCCGTTTTCTGGCCCAGGTCCTCGAGGACGCAGAGCTGGGCCTCTCCGTGGCCCCGTTCCAGCAGCAACCGGGCGATGGCCCCGGGGGTATGCTCCGGGTCGGTGTAGATGATCATCTTTCCTGCCCGCTTTAAAGCCGCGTCCAAGGATTCCCAGCCCCGGCCGTGCAGGCTAATGATCTGCGCATCCTGCCAGGCAATTTTCAACCGGGCGCACGCGGCCTGGACCGCGGTGATGTTGGGATGGATCACCACCCGGTTGGCTCCCAGAATATTCACCACCAGGGGGGCCACCCCATAGAAGTTGGGGTCCCCGGAGGCCAGGACCACCACGCGCTTCTCCGCGGCCAGGGCCGGGATTTGGGCGAGGACGCCTTGCAGGTCTTTCCCCAGGATAATTTTTTGAGCCGGATGGTCTGGGAAATAACCGAGAAGCCGTTTCCCTCCCACCAGCACCTGGGCCTCCCGGATGATTTCAAAAGCCCGGGGCGTCAGGTCTTCGGGGGACATGCCCAGACCGACTACATGTACAGGGATCATAATTATAGCCTTAAGCTTTCAGCAATCAGCAAATACTGAACAACGATAAAGGTTATTAACGTAACTTAAATTATTCTTGCGTCTTTGCGCCTTAGCGTCTTTGCGTGAGATTATCTTTATGTCTCTCCCTGCCACAGGGGTTCCCCGTCAAAATCCAATATCACCGCGGCCAGTCCCGGCCCAAGGCCCGCATAATTCCGCAAGGCCGCGAGCATCCGCTTCCCCACCGCGGCCACCACCGGCTGCGCCTGGGCCGCCAGCAAGATTTCCAGGGCCTGCCGCGCAGTATTGGCTCGGGATACCTTTCTGGCCAGCTTTGCATCCCTGGTCTTTTCTTCGGTCATTCGGCCCAGTTTATTCAGATCGGCCAGCCCTCGGGAGGCATGGGTATGGCCCCAGCCCTGGGCGATCTTCACGGCCTTGCCGAAAAAGGCCCCCACGGTGATTTCCGGAACCTTCATATTGGCCGCGGTCTTCAGGGCGAAGCGCACATAATCGCCCATTTGCACAAAAGCCTCTTCCGGCAATTCCGGCAAGAGAGCCTGCATATATTTTTCGCTTTTCCCCCCGGTGCTGAACACGATTTGTCGTATGCCCAAGGCCTGGGCCACCTTCAGGCTGGCCGCAATGGTGGCCCGGTAGGCCGCGTGGGAAAAAGGCTTCACCAACCCGGTAGTGCCCAGAATGGAGAGGCCGCCCAGGATTCCCAAGCGGGGGTTCAGGGTGCGGCGGGCCAGTTCTTCGCCTTTGGGGACGAAGATTTCCACCTCCAGTCGCATAGGCTTTTCAGGAAGAACTTCATGCCACACCTTCTCCAGGCCGCGGCGGATCATCTTCCGGGGCACCGGGTTGATGGCCGGTTCCCCTACGGGCAACGCCAACCCGGGTTTGGTCACCCGGCCCACGCCTTCACCGGCCAGGAACCGGATTTCTTCCTTTCCAGAGTTATTACTATTTAACAGCCGCACCAGGGCCCCGATCTCCGCGCCATTGGTCACGTCCGGGTCGTCCCCCGCGTCCTTGATGACTGCGGCCAGACCTTCATTGCTGCTACGGCGGTGATAATGGAGGGGGACGTTCAGGCTGCCGCCGCCGGGCAAATCCACTTCCACCGTCTCCGGGCAGGGCAGCTTGAGCAGCTCCCGCAAAGCCCCTTGCGCCGCGGCCGCGGCCGCGGTGCCCGTGGAAAACCCCTGGCGCAGCTCCTTGCGCGGCCGAGTCGGCTTCTCCATATTCGGGTAATTAACTAAATCTTGATCTTCCAAAGAATTCTCTTGCGTCTTTCTCTTTGCGCCTTGGCGTCTTTGCGTGAAATTTCTTTTCCCGCCAAGATTATCCCCACACCGCGTAGGGCACCGCCACCGCCACCAGACTCACCAATCGCAGGCCCTGGCTGAGCAGCAGGTATTGGGTCCCCAATTTCGGGGAAAAAATTCCCATATGGGAGGGAAGCTGGTGGCGCACGGCCCTGATCGGCGTGGCCACAATATTTCCCAGAATCAGGGCCAGTACCGTTTGCTGCACCGTCAAGGTCCCGGCCTGCATGAACGCCCCTGCGGCGGCCATGCCGGAGGTGAATTCCGTGGCCACGCTGAAGATCACCACGCTGGCCGCCTCCATGGGGAGAAACCCCAGGGCCACGTGCGCGGCCGTGGCCTGCCGCAGCCATTTAAAAAAACCCGCGTCGTTGAGCACGAATATCAGAATAAAAATGGGCAGAGTATAAAGAACCACCCGGGAAAAGCGCTGTTGGAACTTGCCCCAGATTTCCCGGAGAAGCGCTTCTTTTTTCGCGGGCAAAGGAGCCGCGGCCTCACTTTCCCCTGCTGTGGCCGTCTCCAGAGTCGCACGGGCATAAATCAGGTAAGCTAAGGTCCTGAGCGCGGCGGCGCTCAAAGTCAGCCCCAGGTAGATCAGGCCCGCCTCTCTGGTCAACGGCAGAATAATAAAAAAGGTGGTGGGCAGGTGCAGCAAATAAACCGGCAAACCGCTGTTTAACAGGTAAGTGACGGTCATCTCCCGGTGGCTGATTTTTCCCTCCTGGTAAAGGGTGAAGAGCATGGTGTTGGCCAAAATCCCGGAAAAAAACGCGGCCGTGAAACTGGCCCCGCATTCCCGGCGCAGATGCCCCCAATTTAGCAGCGGCGCGGCCAGGCCCCCCATTTTGGCGGCCCAGCCCAGGGACTCGATGGCTTGGCCCACCAGCAGGCCCACTCCCATGTAAATCAAGAGCCGCAAGAGAGGAGAGGCCAGTTGGTTATAGAGCTTTTTGGCCGAAAGGTGATGCTCTCCCGGCCACCACCCCAGCCAGTAGCTCGCGGCCAGGAGGCCTGCCGCCAGGAGGACAATCCATCGCCCCCAGCCCCCCGATTTTTGTGCCGCCTTCAATAACCCTTGCCTTTCTTTTTAATAATAATCATGGAGAGATAGTTCATGGACTGCTCTTTCAGGTCCCGGAGGTTTTCCACCACCGTCTCGCCGTCCAGGCCGCAACGGCTGATGCACACGGCCCGGTCCAAGAGGTCCAGCTCCTCGAGGGCCTGGTAGATTTCCGGGAAATTACGGTAGGTCTTGAGCATGACGATGTTGTCGCTCTGGTCCACCACTTCCCGGAGCCGGGCCGCGCCCTGGGCCCCGGACACCAGGGAAAAGGATTCCTCCCCTTCGGTAAGGGGAGTATGGGTCAGGGCCGCGGCCGCACTGTACGAGGTAATGCCGGGGATGGTCACCACCCGCACTTCCGGTTGCAGCCGTTTTAGAGTTTTCAGGAGATAACCAAAGGTGGAATAGGTTAGAGGGTCACCCAGGGTGACAAAGGCTGCATCACTTCCTGAATCCAGGACCTCCAAAACCCAGATAGCGTTTTTTTCCCACGCTTCCTGCAAGACCTGAGGATCCCGGGTCATGGGAAAGGGGAGATGCTCGATGCCCGCGCCGTTCAGGTGGCAACGGACGATGTTCAGAGCCAGGCTGTAGCTGTTCTTGCTGGAGCAGGAGGCAAAGATGTGTGGGACCATTTGCAGCACCTTTAAGGCCTTCAGGGTGATCAATTCCGGGTCGCCCGGTCCCACGCCGATCCCATATAAGGTCCCGATTTTCGGGGTCATGAGGGTATCTCCTCCAGGGCCATGACGGCCAGGGCGTTAATCACCGCGGCAGCCACCGCGGAGCCGCCCTTGGGGCCCAGGGCCGTGATGTAAGGGCAATTTTGCTTGGTTAAAGCTTCTTTGGACTCCGCGGCGTTGACAAAGCCCACGGGCAGCCCCACCACCAGAGCCGGACGCGGGGCCCCGGCTGCCAACAATTCCAGGAGACGCAAGAGCGCGGTGGGCGCGTTGCCGATGGCCACGATGCCACCAGCCAACCGAGGCAGGGCCCGTTCCAGGCCCGCGGCGGTGCGGGTGGTTTGCTGCCGGACCGCGGCTTGAGCCACCTCCGGGTCATCCAGGATACAAAAAGGCTCCACCCCCAGGCGGCCCAGGCGGCCCGTGGAAATACCCGCCAGGAGCATCCTGGTGTCCGTGCCCAGCGCGCAACCCCGGCGCAGGGCTTCCACCCCCGCAGTAAGGGCCTGGGGGTGGAGACGCACCGTCTCCAGGTAACCCAGGTCGCCGGTGGTGTGGATCATGCGCCGCACCGCGGGCCAGACCTCGGGAGAAAAATTATGAGTTCCCGCCTGGGCGTCGATGCGGCGGAAGCTCTCCGTTTCGATCTCCTGGGGCAGCCGCGGTTGCCAGGTCATGTTGTGTTCCTCTCTTGTGGGAGGGCCGCCTCAATTGACGGGTGAAAAGGGAAAAAGGGGAAGAGGGGAAAAGGGAAAAAAATTCGATTCAATGGGCAAAACCCTTTTCCCCATTTAACCTTTTCCCCTTTTGACCCAGCCCTTCAACGACTTTTGCCACCTTTAACTTATAATCAAGACAACTCTCCGCCAGATGCCGGGCCACTTCCGGGTTGCTGCCGAAGTGCAGATGCACGTAACTGGCCAAAACGTTATTTAGACAATAGCCTTCCGGGGCTGCTTCCGCGCCCTGTCTGGCAGTGATTTTATACAGCCTAGATAAATTATCCGGCTCCCCGGCGATTTCCGAATAGTGGAATTCATGGCCCCGGGCCTTGGTGCCTGCCGGACCCAAAATACAAGCGGCCGTCAGAGTGATTTCCCGGTAGCCCAGGGCTTTGAGCCTCTTAAGCATCCGCACTTTCAGGGGCAAGACCCCGGCCATGGAGTGGCTGCGGCCATCCAGGTCCTCAATCTCTTGGGAAAGATACATCAACCCGCCGCATTCCGCGTAAATAGGCAGCCCGGCCGCGGCTTTCTCCGCGATGCTGTGTTTCATGCCTTCGTTGGCCGCCAGTTGGGCCGCGTATAATTCGGGATAGCCCCCGCCCATGTAAATCCCGTGCAGATTCTCCGGCAACTCCCGGTCCGTCAGAGGCGAAAAAGGCACCAGTTCCGCGCCGAACTGGCCCAACAGCTCGAGGTTTTCCGGGTAATAAAAACAAAAGGCCGGGTCCCGGGCCACCCCCAGGCGCACGGTGAAGGGGCCAGGGGTCAGGGGCCAGGGGTCAGGGGGAGAGGCGCTATCCAGCGCAGTTTCCTGGGGAAATGACAAGACCGGCAATGACGCCTGCAAGCCGTCCAGGTCCAGGTTTTGCTCGAGGAAATCGGCCAGGTGCTCTAGACGCTCCTCCTCCAAGGGATGGTCCTCAGCGGTGAAGAGGCCTAGGTGCCTTTCAGGAATAGCCAGTTCCGCTTCCCGGGGCAGGCCGCCAAAACATTTAACCCCATCCAGTTGGCTCAAGGCCTGGCAAAGGTAATGCAAATGCGTGGGACTTCCTATTCTATTAAAGATCACCCCCGCCAATTCCAGGTCCGGGTCATAGGTGGCGAAGCCATGAACCAAAGCTCCGGCGCTCCGGGCCAGGGAACGGGCGTCCACCACCAGCAGCACCGGCAGACCCAGCCATTTGGCCATCTGCGCGGTGGACCCGGCTTCGCTCAAGCCGTCGTAGCCGTCAAAGAGGCCCATCACCCCTTCCACCACCGTTACCTGAGCCTCGCTGGCGTGGCGGCGGAAGAGGGTCAAATTAACGTCTTTCCTCAGCATCCAGCCGTCCAGGTTCCGGGAGGCCCGGCCCGCGGCCTGGGTGTGGTGGCCCGGGTCGATGAAATCCGGGCCCACCTTGAAGGGCTGCACCGTCAGCCCCCGGCGGCGCAGGGCATAGATCAACCCCAGGGTGATGGTGGTTTTCCCCACACCGCTTTGGGTCCCCGCAATAACCAGGCCCCGGGTTTGTTCCTTCATGTTGCGAACCCTAGTCCGAATAGTTCCGAGTTCTGAGTTCCGAGTTTAAATACCAAGGAATCACTGATTACTGATTACTGGTTACTGACCACTGGCCCTTGACCCCTAATCCCTAACCCCTGCCTTTCCCCACGCGTCCGGGTGAAGAAAACGGGCCAGTTGCTCCACCGCGTCCGCGGACCGGGGCCCCGGGCGGGAAAAGAGGCTTTCTTCCACCACCAGCACCCGGCGCTCTTTGACCGCGCGCAATTCCTGAAAATAAGGCCGGGTATAGATGTCTTCTGGGCTGCGGTTCATGGGCCCCTGCTGAATCACATAAACCTCGGGTTGCGCCTGAATCAGGGCCTCAAGGCCGAAGGGGGCCAATTTCTGGGGATTTTCGATAATGTTCGCACCTCCCGCCCGGGTGATGATGTCGTTCACCATGGAGCCCCGGCCCGCGGCCAAGAGGTTATGATAGCGAACCTCGAAAAAGACCCGGGGGGGCTTGCGCCCGGCCACCCGCCGGGCTACGTCTTTAAGCCGCTCCTCCATCCGCCGGTTCAACGCGGCCGCGGCTTCGGCCCGCCCGGTGAGCGCACCCAGGCGTTGGATCATGCTGAAGAGTCCGGCAAAATCCCGGGGCGCGAACATGGCCACCGGCAACCCTTCCGTCTCCAGCCGCTTCAGGGCCGGCATGCCCTTGGGCACGCCGCCCTGGACCACCAAATCAGGTTTTAAGGCCAGAATCATTTCCACGTTGGGTTGGAGATGCGTGCCTACAGTGGGGATTTTTTTCAGGGTATCGTCCCCCTGGATGCGGGCCACAATGCGATCCCCGGCCCCTAAAGCGGTCAAGGTTTCGGTCAAGCCGCCGTAGAGGGAGACGATGCGCTGGGGCGGGGCCGCCAGGGAGATTGTTTGCCCTCTGTCATCCTGGATTTGCACGGTTGCATCCAGGTCTTTGCAAATAAGAGATAGCGAGACTAAAGAGATTATAAGGAGCAGCCAAAAGTAAGAACGCCATCCCTCTCCCCCTTGATGGGGGAGGGCCGGGGTGGGGGTGAATTTAGGGGCTGCTGTCCGGTTATCAGCCTTCTCCCCCTCCCCCCAACCCCCTCCCACCAGGGGAGGGGGGGATTTCCGGCGACTCAGTAGCTTTCTGTTCATGCCTGGGCCGCCTCCGGCGCGACGTCTTCCAGATCGCCCGGCGTCAGGGGCAGCATCACCGCGTAGGGCCTCTGGTGCCCGGGGTGGCGGATGACCTCCATGGGGGTTTCATACACTTGACCCAGAATGGCTGGGGTAAAGACTTCTTCCGCAGGACCATCTTTCAGGATGCCCCCGTCCTTGATGAACATCAGGCGACGGCAGTACAGCGCGGCCAGGTTCAGGTCGTGCATGGCGCAGAGCACGGTGAGGTTCTGGGTGGCATTGAGAAATTTCAGGATTTCAAAAATCTCCAGTTTTTTCCGGACATCCAAAGAAGAGGTGGCCTCATCCAGCAGCAAAATCTTCGGGTCCTGGGCCAGGGCCCGGGCGATGACCACCCGCTGGCGCTCGCCCCCGGAGACCTCGGTGACCGGCCGCTCCTGCAAGTGCTCGGTGGTGGTGCGGCGCATGGAGCGCAAAGCCCAGAGCAGGTCTTCATCCGTTAAAGACCCTAGACGTTTGCGGTGGGGATAACGCCCCATGAGGACGATCTCCAGGCAGGGGAAGGGAAAACGCACATCGCTGGTCTGCGGCACCACCGCCATGATTTGCGCGCGCAGGCGGCTGCTGAGGCGGCCCAGGTGTTCGTCCCGGATGATGATTTTCCCGCTTTGTGGGGGCAGCAGGCCGGAGAGGGCATGAAGCAAGGTGGATTTGCCGCTGCCGTTAGGCCCCAGAACGCCCACGAATTCCCCGGGGGCTATCTCAAAATTCAGGCCCTGGAGCACCAGGCGCTCTCCGTAGCCCAGGTCGAGGTCCTCTACCCTGATCACCACATCCCCCTGGCCCGCCGGGATTTCAGGAGATAAAAGAAAAAGGGGCCGCCCAGAAGCGCGGTGACCACGCCCACCGGCAGCTCCTGGCCGCTGGCGAGTATGACCCGGGCCGCAACGTCGGCCCAGATGAGGGTCAAAGCGCCGGTGAACGCGGACAAGACCAGCAGCCGCCCATGGGACGGTCCCGCCAGGACCCTTACTAAATGCGGCACCACCAACCCCACAAAGCCGATGACCCCGGATACGGACACCGCCCCCGCGGTGAGCAGCGACGCGCCCAGCAGCAGATTGAGCCTGACTCTGGAGACGGCCACCCCCAGATGGTGGGACTGCTCTTCCCCCAGGGCCAGGATGTCCAGTTCCCGGTGATAGGCAAAGGCCAGAACCAGGCCCAAAACCGCATAGGGCAGCAGAAATCCTACGTGTATCCAGCCTCTGCCGGAAAAACTGCCCATGATCCAGAAGACGATGGCAGACAAGGATTCTTCGTCCAGACTTTTTATCAGGCTGATGAGCGCGGACAAGAAAGTGCTCACCACGATGCCTGCCAGGATCAGAGATTCTTTACGGATGCGCCCCGCAGACTCCCGGGAGAGGGCCAGCACCGCCACCATGGCTCCCAGGGCTCCGGCCAGGGCCCCCAGAGGCAACGGACTCAAGCCCAAAAAGGACCCGCCCACCCCCAGCATCACCAGGAGCGCCACACCCAAGGCCGCGCCGGTGGACACCCCTAGGGTAAAAGGATCGGCCAGGGGGTTGAGCAACAATCCCTGGAAGACCACCCCCGCGGTGGCCAGGGAGGCCCCCACTAAGCCGGAGAGCACCACCCGGGAGAGCCTGATGCCCCAGACGACCACTTCGGTAGTGCGGTCCGCGGGAGTGGAGGTAAATCCCAATTTGCCGAGGATCACGCTGAAGACGGTATGCCAGCTCACCTCCATGCGGCCGATGCCGGTGGCCAGGGCCACAGAGGCCAGCAATCCCAGGCTTAAGACCAGCAGAGCCGCGGCAAACCGCCGGGAACCGGTGCGACGCCGTTCCCTGGCGGTTTCCAGGTCCAGGGGAACCGCGGTTTTGGCGGAGGTAAGAGTTTCAGGCAATTTCAGACCTCAAAAAAAAAATCCTTAAGTCCCAATGGACTTAAGGATATACCCAGCTGATTCATCCTTAAAGAGAGGAGGCGCTGGTCCAGGGCGTCTCCGGCGTCCGGGCCTTTTATCCCTCGATGGGGCTCCGGGCCTCCAGGCAGGTCTTCTGGCTCCCGGATCGTCCTACTACCTGCGCCTTCCCATCCCACTCCAGTGGAAAAGTGGCCTAGTGCAGGGTTCGTCCCCGGTCACAGCGGCGGGACCGCGACGGCTCTCCGTCTTCCCTATTAAACCCCGAAGGGTGCCTGGATGCTAGAACATACCCTGAAATGGAGGGACTGTCAACTTTGTTGAGTTTTCCGTTCTCCGTTTTTTCGTTTTTCGTTAGAATACAAAGAGCTTATAATGAACATTCTCCTCTATTATCTTGGAACTTGGAACCCGGAACTTTCTCCATGCCCTTCAAAGTAAAAATAGGCGTCAGCGCCTGCCTCCTGGGAGAAAAGACCCGTTACGACGGCGGCCACAAAAAGGAATGGTTTATCACCGAAACCTGGGGGCCGCACTTGGAATTAGTGTCCGTCTGCCCGGAAATGGAATCCGGCCTGGGCGTTCCCCGGGAAATCATGCGTCTGGAGGGCGACGCAGAAGCTCCCCGGTTGCGAACCGTAAAGACCAGGCAGGATCATACAGACCTGATCCATAATTGGACTCGCAAGCGTCTGACGGAACTGGAGAGGGAAGACCTCTGGGGATTTATTTTTAAAAGCAACTCCCCCAGTTGCGGTCCGGCCCGGGTCAAGGTCTATGACCGGCAAGGCTCGCCTCGAAAACAGGGGGTTGGCCTTTTTGCCGGGGCCTTCATGTGCCAGTACCCTATAGTGCCGGTAGAGGACGAAGTTCGCCTCCGTAATCCCCAAATCCGGGATAACTTCATCGAGCGGGTTTTTGTTTTAAAGCGCTGGCGGGAGATGCAGGCGAAAAAATGGACCCCGGCCGACCTCATCGGCTTTCATACCCGGCACAAGCTGCTGCTGCTGGCCCATAGCCCAGGGCATTACCGGCTTCTGGGCAAACTTACGGCCCGGGTCAAGGAAATCCCGGCCCGGGAACAGGTCGCGCAATACCAGGCCCTGCTCCTGGAAGCCTTGAAGTTGCAGGCCACCAACAAGAAGCAGGCCAATGTGTTGCACCATATTCTGGGGTACTTCAAAAAAGTTTTATCTGCGGATGAAAAACAGGAATTGTTGGAGCTTATCGACTCCTACCGCCTGGGGGACCTGCCTTTGCTGGGGCCCATGACTTTAATTACCCACTATGTCCGGAAATACGGCCAGCCATATTTGCAGGAGCAATATTATCTCCATCCCCATCCCCTGGAGTTATTACTGCGTTTTCATGCTTAAAAAAGAGCGGTTTCTCCCTTAGAAGCCCCAAAACGGAACAGGTTATGGTATATTAATATAGTTGAAAGCAGTAGCTTTATCACCTTGAAAGCTACTTGGCCCCCTCTTTGCTCCGCAATGCCAAAAAGTACTAACCTTATGCGGGTTGGGGAGGGGGGTGTGGGGGGAGGGGCAGGGTCCTCAGGACCCTGGCCCC
>Ga0233421_10000108_pt1 | contig 43511 bp, 31 predicted proteins | sample Watercolumn_Mata_3_FD_182725 | JGI IMG/M metagenome (GOLD analysis project Ga0233421, IMG submission 182725) | Freshwater microbial communities from Lake Matano, South Sulawesi, Indonesia - Watercolumn_Matano_2014_107_MG | ecosystem: Environmental > Aquatic > Freshwater > Lake | place... | reverse complement strand
GCTTGACAAGCCGTTCAATATGTTCAGTTCTGGGTTCATTGGGGTGCTCCTTTTTTTGTGGTCTAAGGTAGCACTTGCCTTTCAGTTACTCATTCCTCCGAAACACAACTTTTGAAGATAACTCCCGACAGAGCGGGACTCGTGGCTAAAGAATATGATTTGCTTATCGCAATGACAGAGTCTGGGTTCAATGCGGAAAGATAAATACGATTTTGATCGCGATTTCGATACTGTAAAATACTTGAAAAACAAGGTAGGTTCATTGAATGCCCTGACAGATCAGTTCCTTTCCACGAGGGAACGGCAGAGCTGTCCGCCCCTGACAAGACTTTTCTCTCATACTGAATATTGAACACCTAACACTTAGCGCTTTATTTACGCGTCCTTCCTTATAAGCTTTTTTGATGTAGCCACCTCTGCGTTATCCAAGTGAGCAATGAGCCTGTAGATAACTCCATACAGAATACAACCACCTGAAAATACCAGAACGAGTATCTGCGTGTCCTGATAAAATTCGATTGCCGGTATAGCACAAGCAAGTGTAAGCATCCAGCAAAACGGGGCAACAAGGCTGTTTTTAAGGCATTGGGGCAGACGACTGAAGTAACGACGAACAATCCTGAGCTTGATGAGACTGTGAAGGTGCTCTGAATCGGCACTACCGGGACTGATACTTTTCCAATATCTCCGCACCATGCTGAAAAGAGTTTCAATAATGGGATAACCGCAAACCACAACCGGAGCCCAAACAGATATTTCAGGATTTCGGACATGAAGCATGACGGCAGTCCAGGCAAGCATGAAACCCATGAGATAGGCGCCTCCATCACCCATGAATATCTTGCCAAATGGATAATTGACCACCATAAAACCCAGCACGACTGCGATTTGCAGTATACAGAGCGTGGCAAGCTCAACATCTCCAACATGCATGGCCATTATGCAGAATATCGAAAAACAGATGATAAGAACGCCACTCGCCAAACCATTGAAACCGTCGATGATATTGATCGCGTTAGCAACACCGCTAACTGAAAATGCGGTAAAGGCTACTGATAAAGGCAGAATGGCTAACAATGGATCAAATAAAGGAATACCGATTGATTTCAGGTTGTACCCTAAAAGAACACACGCTATCACCCCGCTCAGCATCGTAGCAATCAATCTTTTTCCTACAGTGACCTCTTTGGTCAGATCTTCAAGCAGCCCGGCTCCAAAAGCAGGTATACCGGCCAGCAACATGAATCCAAGGAGGTGCCTGACTCCGTTATCAACCAGCAACCATCCACTTATAAGAGCGCTAAGCATAGCGAGTCCACCAACCCGTGGTGTAGGAACGTCGTGAAATCTTTGTACGCCCGGACGGTTGTCATGGGTAAATTTTCCATGGTATGCCTGCGTTAGAACGATCATAATCGATATCCCTGCACTGACAACAAAAGAAGAAATGACCAGCCGAAAAAGAGAATCAGAGTGATCGAACATAGAGACAGTACTGAGAAGTGTTAGGCGTTATGTGGTAGGTGGTAGGTGGTAGGTGGTAGGTGGTAGGTGTGGATCAAGATGACGAATTCCTTTCAATGAGCTTGGCCACGAGGCAATACATACCCGCCTCGTGGCTGAGAGGCTTCTCAATTATCAAAGCTTTTCCGGATAGACGCTGCTGTAGCGGCCATACCCGTATCGTCCGTAGCCATAGCGTCCATCGCCATAGCCATACCGTGCATTCCTGGGTCTTGGCTTGTCAATCAGGGCAACACCGATAATCCGCTTGTGCAGAAAGTTGTCTGAAGCATATTCCTTCAATGGCGTCCTGCTCGAATAGTGCAGACGGGCTGTAAGCAGAATACCATCGACTGTATTGACAAGCTGGGCCGCATCACTGATAAAAATCGGAGGGCTGTCGATGACTATCCTGTCGAAGCGTTGTTCCAGTTTTTTAATCAGTGCGTGCATCCTTTCAGAACCAAGCAACTCATTCGGATTAGGTACCGGGCATCCGGAACTTAAAAGAAATAGATTTTCGAGATGCGTTGCCTGTATGTAACGCTCTTCAACACTGTCTTCCTCACTGGCAAGACAATCGGTCAGCCCCGGTGCTCTTTTCTTTTTCAGTATAGTGTGCTGGGCAGGTCGGCGCAGGTCACCATCGATAATCAGCGTTTTCTTGCCGGCAATAGCCCATGCAAGCGCCATATTGGCACTGACTGTCGATTTGCCTTCCCCAATGGAACAACCGGAAATGAGAATTGTCTTAAAAGGATTATCGATCCTTGAAAAACTGAGATTGGTACGGAGCGTCCTGAAACTCTCAGCAAAACTCGAATTCAGCTTGTCAGTCATCAATGGAAAATGCTTTTCCGATTCTGCCAGCTCCATTTCACTCCCCGAGAGTTCTGATTCCTGATCTTTCCCCATGACAGATTTGAATACTCTGCTGATATCGCTCTTCAGATTTCCCTTTTTCACTTTTTCAGATTTCTCTTCAAAGTCTTCAACAAAAGGGACTGTCCCCCAGATATTGAAACCAAGACTTCTGAAAAAGAGCATCTCTTCGTTAACCTTGTCATCAAGCATTTCAACGCCCATAACGTAGACACCAGCAAGCACGACACCAGCAGCGAGACCTATCAGCAGAACCTTCTCCATTTTGGGACTTTCCGGGAGAAATGGCCGGAACGCCCTGCCAAGCCTCGATACATTGCCAACCTCCGAGCCGATTAGAATACGGGTCTCGTCAAGCTTCTGCTTGAGAAACGTATACGTTTGGCTTACCACTTCCTGGTCGCGCTTCAGCCTGATAAATTCCTGTTCCTTTTCCGGAAGCAGAGTCAGTCTGCTTTCATACTCCTGCTGGGCACGTTTGTATTCACGTGCGCTGTATTCCAGATTATTGAGCTTCTGTTCCAGTTGCAGTTTTTCAGCAATAATATCATAACGGTATTTTTTTGTCTGTCCGATATAATTTATCTGACCAGCTATTTTACTGCGACTCAACTGCTCATATCGTGATCTGGTCTGATCGATCTCCTCTTTTTTGACTTTTACGTCAGGATCGACAACTGATTTTTGCTTTAAAAGAGCAATATATTCCGACTCTTTACTCCTGATCTCTTCTAGTATGGAAGCAAGTTGTGTATTAACATTTCTTGCAATCCGGTCACCAACCTCTCGGTCAGCTTCAGAAAGTTTTTTATTCAGATAATCACGGCTGTTCATGGTTATACGATACTCAGCCATGATGTCGTTATAACGAGAATTGAATGCTGCAACCTGAGACAGCCATGCCGTGGTATTTCCCTCAGGAGTGTACATTTTATTCTGCACCATAAATCTGGATAACGTTTCATCAGCCTTGCCTAGAAAAGCAAGCTGTTCCTTGAGCATCTGGTCAACAAAACGATTTGACTGCAAATATTTCTCCGTATTGCTCTGAATATCAATTTTCTGATATTCATCGCACAAAGCATCTGTGAGAAAAACCGACTCATCCGGGAAAGGACTATCGACTGATACCCTGAAAACATTCGACTGCTTTGTTGGCTGTACTCTTATACGTTCGTTTAAAATAACAGCATAATACCGCATCAGGGCATTGTATTGCGGGCTGTTCTCAGGAATGGTGCGTTCATCGGCATTAACGGAATTAATGGGTAAAACCCAACCCAAAATCCTTCCGACCGGCGATATGTATGGCTGGTTATCAAACAACTCCAGGGACCCCTTGTTATCATTTTTCCAGAGTACCCTGACAACACTTTCTGCTACAGGCAGCGATTTAATCAGCTCCACATCATGTGCTGATTTCTCATCATTGACCGCATCGCCACCTATGACGGCAGCTGTCAGGCTGCTGGGTTGCGCTTTACTGATCATGACAGCATCGGCATAATAATGAGGCGTCAATGAATAATAGGTAAGCAGCGACACAGCAACCGAAAGCAGAACAATAACCATGATTCCGACTTTCCGCCGAAGAATCATCTGTATGATTTCTACTAAAGAAATTTCCTTTTGTTCAGCGTTCTCTGTCTGTCTTGCATTATCCACCACCCCGTCGTTTGCCGGGTAACTCCTGGAATAGTTGCTCATAAGAATAAAGCCTGAAGGTTCAGTTATTCGGCATCAGAACGTTGTAGAGATTAACAAAGGGATAAACAACACTTGCCATTCTGGCAATTTTCATAAGACTGAGGCCTTTTTCAGGAACAATAATAGTGTCGTTCGGTTTGATGGCAACAAAAGTAGAGCGGTCACCCTTTTTCATGAAGGGCTTCAGATTCACGATATAGACCTGCCTGCCGTTATCATCGGGATGAGCCCTGACGAGCAGTACCTTTTTAAGATTGGCATCTTCGGTGACACCTCCACACAGTGTGAGAATCGTACCAAAATCTGCACTTTCACGGACGACAAGAGGACCGGGTCTTCCAATCCTGCCGATAAGGTTCACATACATCAGAATATTGCCGTAATCATCAGTAAAGTATGAGTCCGGATTCATCGGATATGGCGGACCACCCAAAGGGTTATAACCGGCACCTGTACTTGCCTGATTATCGGGAGAAGCCGACCATGCCATCGATGGCATTCCAGCAAGCACGATGACTTGCACCCATATCATGCACAGAGCAATAAGTGCTGTTTTTCTTTTATTGTACATAGAGCATCCTCAGACAAAATGTAATAACAGTCACACAGGTTAAACGGAAAAATCAATGCACGGCTCAGCGATTTACCCTTGCTTCCACAATCTCATTGATTCTGCCATAAAACCTTGCGAATAAACGGATTTTCAAAAACACAACCACCCCGTAAACACTCAGAAAGAAAAAGTCCGCATTATGGACAACATCACAGGAACTGCCTGAAAGTGAAAAGCATACAAACTTAAAATACAATAAGATCACACCAAATAAAACACATAAAAAGCAGCAGCATCGTCCCCCTGTTATTGCCATCGTATATCCGGACTGATATATATTTCATACATGTACTTAAAGAAAATAAGTATACGACATACTTAAAGCTTCGCCACTTTCAGTCACAACACAAACTGAACCTCAAAATTAACAGTTTTTACTCCAGATACATCACCCATCAATCTGGCAGAATCAGACACCTGTCAACAACTTTAACCCTCAGAATACCCATCTATCGGACTAATGATAGCCATCGTTTGTCACCTTGATACAATGTACTCATTTTGTTCGTGATATAGTAACTTCTCAGGTAAAATAAGGCATCATACCTGCCTTGAGCAACCCACCATAACTTACGTGATCTCACAATTTCACCTCTTCACAGTTTTGTTTACAGTTCTGAAGCAGAATATGTCACACAATGTTCACCGGTGCGGCAAAACTGTATCCGACCCCATGGGCAGTCTTTATGGGCGAAGTACCAAGTATGGCCGTCTTGTTTCGCAACCGGTGCACAAGAGACTCTAGAGCCCGGTTGCCATATTCATCATTCCGATATTCAAGGGTCTCAAGCAACTCCTTGCGCGGCACAGCAGTACTGGTGGTACAGCACAAGGCCATCAGGAACCTGAACTCCTTTAGTGTCAGCTCTAATGCGTCGCCTCCTGGTGAGAGCAGACGCCATCCATCGCTTAAAATATTCCATGCCAGCGTATCATCGACAACTCTATTTCGTTTATTATACAGCATAATATCAGAGCGGCTTTCTGTAAATCCCGCAGAAACCTGGAGGTGATTGTCAATCCGGAAAAAAACATTGCTGACCAGAGCCGAGAGCTCTCTTAAATCGACTGGCTTTTCAAGCAGCATATCAGCACCGGCCTGATAGCATGACAAACGGTCTTCTATCGTGTTATTGGTTATCAGCATAACGATATGCATCACGGTATTCTTCCTCAGATACTCGACAAGCACCAGGCTGCTCTGATCCAGAATACCAACACCCATAATAGCGAGACTGAAGCTGTTGCGATCGATCATGCAATAAAATTCCAGAGCTGAACTTGCTGCTACGACCTCGTAGCCGTTAATACCGAGAAACCTCACAAGAGAACTGCGAAGTTCGGCATCATATTCGACTATGATTATTCGCCTGATCGACGAGCTATTTATGGATTTGGTACCCAATGGTGTCAGCTCTTGTGTATACAGTGCATAATATCTGAGTATATAATACAAAAAATACCCGCCTGTGACAACCCTTTATTCATCAATATAGCCTATAATTTCTGATAATAGCACACAAATACCCTGAAAAAGTTATAAAGTATTATGTGTTAAGCGTCAGGAGGAGTCTGTCTCACTTTATGATATTCATTGCGAGGCACCAGTAACTGTCCGGTTACCGCACACTGACAATGAACAAAGTTACTGATGGGAGGTGACAGGGGCTTCAGGTGGAATGAAAAAATCGATTTCGATGACGATGACGATTTCGATTTCGGAAACGTGCAATACCATAAATATCGTGCATGTTCATAGAAAGTCTCCTTTTTCCGGCCTGATTCCGCACACTGACCTTGAACCCTGGAGAAAAGGGGAATGGATCGCCACGCTCCAGCACCCATGCGAAGAGGGTGACAGAACGGGACAGCAAAACGAATGTCCGTTCTGATCCCGATGTGTCGGAATCGGTACCTCAGCCCACCCCCTTCACCATTCACCATTCACCATTCACCATTCACCATTCACCATTCACCATTCACATGGCCTGCCGCTGCTCCCCTATTTTTTGAATAAAAAAAAGCCGCCCTGTTTTTTCCAGGGCGGCCTGAGTGTCGGTGACTATGCGTGATTACTGTTCGTCGTACTCTTCGACGTCGGCGGGTGGAGCTACCGCGGTGGCTTCGTGGCCTCCGACTTCGTTGTTGCGGAGCCGGATGTTGCAGTATTTGCGCAGACCGGTACCGGCAGGAATGAGCTTGCCGACAATGACGTTCTCTTTCAGGCCTGCAAGATGATCGACCTTGCCGGCAACAGCGGCATCGGTCAGCACCTTGGTGGTCTCCTGGAAGGAGGCTGCGGAAATAACGCTTTCGGTTTGCAGCGCAGCACTGGTGATGCCGAGAAGCACTGGATGCGATGTTGCCTGCAAAGCCGGTTCGACGGTAATGAGGCGTTTGCTGTTTCTGCGCAGTTCACGGTTGAGCTTGGTGATGTCACGCTGCTTGTAGAGCTGGTTTTCCTGGATTCTTGGCGGTGCATCGCCACGTTCGATCACCCTTACCTTTTCTGCAATGGCTTCGTTGGCATCGATGAAGGCGCCCCTGTCGATAAGGTCGCCCGGAAGCAGGTCGGTATCGCCGGGTTCTTCCACACGAACCTTCTGCAACATCTGGCGTACGATCACTTCGAGGTGCTTGTCGTTGATTTCGACACCTGCATTGATCTGGTAAACTTTCTGAATCTCGTTGACCAGATACTGCTGCACGGCATTAGGACCCTGGATGCGCAGAATGTCCTGCGGAGAGACGGCTCCATCGGTCAGCGGATCGCCGGCTTTGACCTCATCCCCTTCTGTGGCCAGCACATGCTTGCCGACCTGGACATAGTATACCTTCTCTTCACCAAAATCGTTCTTGACCTTGATCTCCTTGCTGCTGCGGCGCTGTGAACCGAAGCTCACGTAACCGTCGATTTCGGTGACGATAGCCGGATCGGTAGGAATGCGTGCTTCGAACAGCTCGGTCACCTTGGGCAGGCCGGCCGTGATGTCCCCACCGACGCGATCGAGGTTCCTCGGCACCTTGGCGATGATGTCGCCGGGCACGATCTTCTGACCGTCCTCGACATAGAGGTTGGACTTGATCGGTACAGGATAGGTCTTTCTGATCTCGCCTGACCCGGTCACAATGGCTATGCGAGGCTCTCGGGTTTCTGATGCGCGGAGCTTCGAGCGCCAGTTGATGATGGTATGCTGTGCGAAGCCGGTCTGCGGGTCAACCTCCTCCATATAGGTGACACCTTTTTCAATATCGATGAATCTGGCGACACCGGGCATTTCAGCGATGATCTGGGTGCTGTTGGGCTCGCTGCTGAAAAGCACCTGGTCTTTACGCACCATCTGCCCATGCCCGATATTGATGTGCGCGCCGTGCGGCACCACGTAACGTTTGAGCACCTTGCCCGAATCGGGATCGATGATGTTGAGTTTGCCATTCTTCTGGATGACGATCTGTCGGGTCTCTTCGACACCATCCTCGGTGACGTAGCTGTGCTCGACACTTTTGACATCTTCGAGTTCGACCTGGCCTTCATAAAATGCCTTGGTCTCGGTTTCGGAAATACCGCCCTGTGCCGCACCACCCTGGTGGAAGGTACGAAGGGTCAGCTGCGTTCCCGGTTCACCGATGGACTGGGCAGCGATAACACCGACCGCCTCACCGATTTCGACCAGTTTGTGTACCGACAGGTTGGTGCCATAACACTTCGAGCAGATGCCCTGCTTGGACTCGCAGGTGAGCACCGAGCGGATTTCGGCCTCTTCGACGCCGGCCGTATCCTGGATGATGTCGGCAAGCTCTTCGGTGATGATCTCACCGGCTCTGACAACAACCTTATCGGTAATGACATCAACTATGTCGCGGGCGGCCACACGTCCCTTGATCTTTTCACGGAACTTGATCTGGCCGCTGGTCTCCTCCTCGATGTTACGCTCCACATGCAGACCACGGGTCGTGCCGCAGTCGTCAATGGTGACGATCACATCCTGCACCACATCGTGCAGACGTCTGGTCAGGTAACCGGCGTCAGCCGTCTTGAGCGAGGTATCGGAAAGACCTTTACGGGCACCGTGCGTCGAAATGAAGTATTCGAGCACCGTCAGGCCCTCCTTGAGGTTCGAGATGATCGGGTTCTCGATGATCTCGCCGGGCTGTCCCGACATCGACTTCTGCGGACGGGCGATAAGACCCCTCATACCGGTCAGCTGTCTTACCTGCTCGCGGGAGCCTCGGGCGCCAGAATCAAGCATCATATAGAGCGGGTTGAAGCCTTCGCGGTCCTTTTTGAGCTTCTCGTATGACTCGTCGGCAACCAGGTTCGAAGTTTTCTGCCAGACATCAACGATCTGGTTGTAGCGTTCGTTGTCGGTCAGCGTGCCGCGGTTGTATTCCTTGATGACCTTGGCGCTGTCGCGCTGGGCGTTCTTGATATGCTTCACTTTGGTTTCGGGCACGATCGCATCGGAAAGACCGATGGACAGACCACCCCTCATGGCATAGCTGAACCCGACCTCCTTGATGTTGTCAAGGAAACGGGCGGTTTCGACGTTACCGACTTCACTGGAAAGCTGACCGATCAGCTCCTTGGCAACCTTCTTGTTGATCAGCTTGTTGATGAAGCCGAGCTTCTCGGGAACATACTGGTTGAAGATAATCCTGCCGACCGTCGTGACCAGCACCTTTTTCTGTTCGATGCGGCTTCTGAGCCAGGCCTTCTTTTCAGCCTGCTCTTCTGAAAGCATGGTGTCAAGAAGACGTACCGGGTCGAACTTCTGGTCAACCTTGCCGTCGTATCTGACAAACACCTGGGCGTGAAGGCCTACCCGCTCCTCGTTGTAGGCGATAATCGCCTCTTCCATGGAGTAGAAGCGCTGACCTTCTCCGAGGTCACCCGGACGCGACTTGGTAAGGTAGTACATGCCGAGCACCATGTCCTGAGAAGGCACGGTAACCGGCTTGCCGGACTGAGGCAGAATGAGGTTATGCGACGAGAGCATCAGGAGCGACGCTTCGAGCTGGGCCTCCTGTGACAGCGGCACGTGCACAGCCATCTGGTCACCGTCGAAGTCGGCGTTGAAGGCCGTACAGACGAGCGGGTGAATCTGGATGGCCTTGCCCTCGATGAGGGTAGGCTGGAAAGCCTGGATACCGAGCCGGTGCAGGGTCGGAGCGCGGTTCAGCAGAACCGGACGTCCGTCGATCACCTTTTCGAGCACATCCCAGACCACAGGGTCTTTTTTGTCGATAAGCTTCTTGGCCGACTTGACAGACTTGGCTATGCCGCGTTCGACAAGGCGACGGATAACGAAGGGCTGGAACAGCTCGATGGCCATGCTCTTGGGCAGACCGCACTGATGCAGCTGAAGTTCCGGGCCGACCACGATAACGGATCGACCGGAGTAGTCAACGCGCTTGCCGAGCAGGTTCTGGCGGAAACGCCCCTGCTTGCCCTTGAGAGCGTCGGAGAGCGACTTGAGCGGTCTGTTGGACTCGCCCGTCTTGACGGCATTGGCTTTGCGTGAGTTGTCGAAGAGCGCGTCGACAGCCTCCTGCAGCATGCGTTTTTCGTTGCGCAGAATCACCTCGGGAGCGCGAATATCGATCAGTTTCTTCAGACGATTGTTGCGGATGATCACACGGCGGTAAAGATCGTTCAGATCGGAGGTCGCGAATCGGCCACCTTCGAGCGGCACCAGAGGACGAAGTTCCGGCGGAATGACCGGGACAACCTCCATAACCATGTATTCCGGCTTGTTGCCTTCGTAAATGTAGAGTTCCGGCATATCATCTTCCGGAAACAGACCGGTTGACTTTTTGCGGGTGCGTTTCTGGGGTTCGTAGCTCTTCCGGAAGGCCTCCACCACTTTGAGGCGCTTGAGAGCATCGGCCTTTTTCTGCTCCGATCCGCTCTCCTTGAGTACCTTGCGCAGATTGACAGCGATCTGATCGAGATCGAGCCCCTTGAGCAGCATGTGAATAGCCTCGCCGCCCATTTTGGCGACGAACTTTGCCGGATCGTTGTCGTCGAGGTCCTGGTTGTCCTCGTACTCGGTGACAATCTGGAAGTACTGCTCTTCGGTCAGGCGGTCAAACTTCTTGATGCCCTGCTTTTCGCCGGGTTCACCAGGGTTGATAACCACATAGACCTCGTAGTAGATGATGCGCTCGAGCTCTTTTGTCGAAAGGTCGAGCAGGGCACCGATCTTGCTCGGCACCGAACGGAAGAACCAGGTGTGCACCACCGGAACGGCCAGGGAGATGTGACCCATACGCTCGCGACGCACGCTCTTGGTGGTAACTTCGACACCGCAGCGGTCGCAGATGATACCTTTGTAACGCACCCTTTTGTACTTGCCGCAGTAGCACTCCCAATCCTTGGTAGGGCCGAATATTTTTTCACACATCAGGCCGTCGCGTTCCGGCTTGAAGGTACGGTAGTTGATGGTTTCCGGTTTGAGCACCTCGCCACGCGAATGGGCAAGAATGCTCTCCGGAGAGGCAATGCTGAACTTGATCTTCGAAAAATCACCTTTGAGTGGCGATGATCCCTGTGAAAATATCATGGTCGTAATATCAGTTTATACAGCCTTGAAAAAGCCTGAATAATACGGGCGTCTGCAACGGCCCGGTCATCTTTATCATCTGCCCCGTCCCGGCAGGCCGGGACGGGACAACGTGCATGAATCCGCTCTGTCCGAAAGGTCAACACCCTTCGTCAGCACTTCGTGACTCAGGGTACCCTGTCGTCGATCCTGATTTCGAGGCCAAGACCCTGAAGCTCTCTGACCAGAACGTTGAATGATTCCGGCGTTCCGGGTTCCGGGAGATTCTGTCCCTTGACAATCGCCTCATAGGTTTTGTTCCTGCCGATGACGTCATCGGATTTGACCGTGAGCATCTCGCGGAGAATATTGGCCGCGCCATAGGCTTCGAGTGCCCAGACCTCCATCTCACCGAACCTCTGGCCACCGAACTGGGCTTTACCGCCGAGCGGCTGCTGGGTGATGAGAGAGTATGGCCCGATGGACCTTGCGTGAATCTTGTCATCGACAAGGTGGCCCAGCTTCAGCATGTAGATGTAGCCAACCGTGACCTCGTCATGGAAGCGCTCGCCGGTGCGTCCGTCAAACAGCCTGACCTTTCCGTGTGCCGGAAGACCTGCTTTTTCGAGGTTCTCCTGCACTTCACTGTAGGTGGCGCCGTTGAAAATCGGAGTCTTGAATTTCACACCGAGCCTCTTGCCTGCCCAGCCGAGCGAGGTTTCGTAAAGCTGACCGATGTTCATACGGCTCGGCACGCCGAGAGGGTTGAGTACGATATCGACCGGGGTTCCATCCTCCATGAAGGGCATATCCTCGATCGGCAGTATCTTGCCGACCACGCCCTTGTTGCCGTGTCGTCCGGCCATCTTGTCACCCACCTGGATTTTTCTCTTCTGGGCGATATAGACCTTGGCCAGTTCCTCGATACCGGGCGGCAGTTCATCGCCGACATTGATCTTGTACTTCTCGTTCTCCCGCTCGTCGGCCAGATCCTTCAGCTTCAGGCGATACTCTCTGATGAGGCGGACAACGTTTTCGTTGGTTTTGGCTCCGGTGACGATGCCTTTTGTCACATCGATCGATTCGAGGAACGGCAGTCCGTTGAATTTTGCCAGCAATGCTTCATCGATGATCGTTCCCTCGGGTACAAGCACCTTGCCCTTATCATTCTGGATAGCCACGCTTTTCTTACCGTCAAGGTGCTGCTTCATCCAGCGGGCGAAACGCTTGCGCAGGTCGGCTTCCCTGTTGTCGAACTGCTTTTCGATGGCCTCCAGCTTCTCTTTGACGTCCATGCCGACCTTTTTCTTGCGGCTGAAAAGCTTGGTCTTAATGACGATACCCTTCATGCCAGCCGGCACATGCATCGAGGCGTCCTTGACGTCGCTCGACTTGTCTCCGAAGATGGCGCGCAGAAGTTTCTCTTCCGGTGTCGGATCGCTCTCGCCTTTCGGAGTGATCTTGCCGACGAGGATATCGCGCTCCTTGACCTCGGCGCCGATGCGCACGATGCCGTTTTCGTCGAGGTTGCGCAGGGCATCCTCGCTTACATTGTAAATATCTCGGGTGAACTGCTCTTCACCTCGCTTGGTGTCGCGCACGTTCGATTCGAACTCGTGCACGTGAATCGAAGTGAAGACGTCGTCGTACACCAGCCTTTCGCTGAGCACGATGGCGTCCTCGAAGTTGTATCCACGCCAGGGCATGAAGGCCACCAGCACGTTTTTACCGAGAGCCAGCTCGCCGTTATCGGTCGAGGAGCTGTCGGCAAGCACATCGCCCTTGTCAATCCGCTGACCGTTGCGCACAAGCGGACGCTGCGAAATGCAGGTATCCTGGTTTGAACGTTTGAACTTGATGAGTTTGTAGACCTTGACCCCTTCGTCCGGATCGAGCAGCGATACCGTGGCGTTCTCGGGGTCGATGTCATAGCGAATCTCGATACGGTCAGCCGTGACGCTCTGCACCACGCCCGGGCCTTCGGCCAGAATGACCGCACGCGAGTCGCGGGCAACCTTGGCCTCCATGCCAGTGCCGACTACCGGAGCCTCGGAAACGAGCAGCGGTACAGCCTGGCGCTGCATGTTCGCACCCATGAGAGCACGGTTGCCGTCGTCATGTTCGAGGAACGGAATGAGTGCAGCAGCAGCACTGACAATCTGCACCGGCGAGACGTCCATGTAGTTGACATCTTCGGCAAGCACAAGCGGATAGTCACCCTTGGTTCTGGCCTGCACCGACTCGGCAGCGATACGGTTGTTTTCGTCCGTCGGAATACTGACCGGAACGGTGATCTTGTTCTCCTCGTCCTCGGCAGAGAGCATCAGCACCCTGTCGGTAACCTGACCCTTCTCGACGACGCGGTAAGGGGTCTGTATGAAGCCCTTGTCGTTGATTTCAGCATAGACCGACAGCGACGAGATCAGACCGATATTCGGACCTTCAGGGGTCTCGATCGGGCAGAGACGTCCGTAATGGGTGTAATGAACGTCGCGAACCTCGAAGCCTGCGCGCTCGCGGGTCAGACCACCTGGGCCGAGGGCGGAAACCCTGCGCTTGTTGGTCATTTCAGCCAGAGGGTTGGTCTGGTCCATGAACTGCGAGAGCTGGCTGGTGGCGAAGAAACTCGACACGACGCTGGAGACGGTACGGGCATTGATCAGATCAGCCGGTGCAATCTTGTCGGAATCGCGGGAGTTGAGCTTTTCACGGACGTTCTTGCCCATTCTTGCAAGACCAATGACAAACTGGGCGGCAAGCTGCTCACCCACTGAACGGACACGACGGTTGGCCAGGTGATCGACATCATCGACCTCGGCCATACCGTTGACCAGTTTGATCAGATAGTTGATGACCGCAATGATATCGTAATGGGTAAGGACGAGAATGTCCTCGCCGATCGGCTCTTCGGAATAGGTGCGGATTGTCTGGAGAATGCGCTCGTATATGGCGTCTGAAAGCTCCTTTATCCCCGATTTTGCATCAAGATAGGCAGAAAGATCGGAGAACTCGGCCTGTAACTTCTTCTGTATGCGGTAGCGTCCGACATCGCCGAGATCGTACTTCTTCTGGTTGAAGAAGGTTCGTTCGAGGAAGCTCCTGGCAGCATCGATATCCGGGGCTTCGTTGGAGCGAAGCTCTTCATAAACGATTTCAAGCGCCTCTTCCTCGGTTGCCGAGCTGTCGTTGAGAATCGTGTTGATGATGATCGATTTGTCAACGCCTTTTTCCGGCGAAGTGGTCTTCATCACCTTGACCTTTTTGTATCCGGCTGCCACGATCTGCTCCATGATCTCCTCGGTGATGGCTGCCCTTGCTGGGACGACCTCGCCGGTGTTCATGTCGATGATATCGGAGGCGAGGTACTGACCGAGAAGCTGCTCGCGCTTCGAGCTCTTCGAGGAGATTTCAACCTCTTCGACCAGATCGAACAGGCCCAGAATATCCTCATCCCTTGCAAAACCGATGGCACGCAACAGGGCACTGACAAGGAAATTCTTTTTCTGGTCGATATAGACGTATATCTGGTTGTTGATGTCGGTCTGGAACTCGATCCATGAACCGCGGGTCGGCACGATCTTGGCCGAATACATCTTTTTCCCGTTGGGATGAACCGCCTCGCTGAACACCACACCGGGCGAACGGTGAAGCTGCGCCACGACGACCCTCTCGGCACCATTGACGATGAAGGTGCCCCGCTCGGTCATGTAGGGAATCCTGCCGAGATAGACCTCCTGCTGGATGGTTTCCTTCCAGTCCGGCTCATCGGCTTCATCCTTGTAGGAGAGCTTGAGCTTGATCTTGAGAGAAACATCGTAGGTCAGTCCTCGCTCGATGCACTCCTCAACGGTGTATTTGGGCTTGTCGAAGCTGTAGGAAATATATTCCAGGAGATACAGCCCCCTGGTATCGGTAATGGGAAAGGCGCTCCTGAGCACTTTTTCAAGGCCCTGATCCTTGCGTTTTTCAAGAGGAACGCTGTCCTGTATAAAATTATGGAACGAATCGAGCTGTACCTTGAGAAGATCGGGGGGGTTTATGATACTCTGGATCTTTGAAAAGTCAATACAGGGTGTTGGTGTTGCATCAGCCACTTTCACATGCACCTCGCTTTTAGTCAATTGCAGGGAGTACTTAACAGTTTATGGGCAATTCATTCTCTCGGGTTGTTCCGCTCAGCTCCGTCACCTGCGTGCACAGATGAGCGGCAACGGTGACCCTTTTGCTCCTCGCTCCGACCGGCACTGTCTCCGGTGCTGCAATCCTCATGTCCCGACAGTACGGGCACATTCAGGTTCGCACTCCGACAAAACCGCCAATCGAATCGCTCACGACATTAATCAGTGGTACCCTTGGTCATTACAGGATTCGCAAATACCCTTATCGGAGTGGATTCCCGTCCGCGGCCAACGTGCCGCCTGACGGAAAAAAAGTTTATTTGTACAAACGGACAAAGCTCCGTCCCGGATCGGTACGGAGCTTGTCTGTTATTTCAGCTTGTGAAAGATCACTTCAGCTCGACTTCAGCGCCAGCTTCCTTCAGTTCTTTGGCGACTTTTTCGGCTTCGTCCTTTGAGACGGCTTCTTTCACGGTCTTGGGAGCACCGTCCACCATGTCCTTGGCCTCTTTCAGACCCAGACCGGTGATGGCGCGGACAACCTTGATGACGTTGATCTTGTTTGCACCGGCAGCTTTGAGAACGACGTCGAATTCGGTCTTCTCTTCAGCAGCAGCTGCTTCGCCGGCAGGTGCGGCGGCAACGGCACCGGCAAAAACGGCAGGTGCGGCACTCACACCAAATTTCTCCTCCAGCGCTTTCACCAACTCGGAAGCTTCGGTAAGGGTAAGTTTACCAATCTCTTCTACAAGGGTTTCAATAGATGACATTATTTCCTCTCTCAGTTTGAATTGAAAATATTGAAGCTTTGAGTGCGTAATTCGTTTATTTTTCGAGTTTCCCCACCTGGTCAATAACGGACACCAGATTCCTCATCACAGCGTTCATGACCATCGGAACCGAGCTGATGACATTGTTGATGAGACCGGCAGCACGACCGATATTCTCGGTTTTACTGAGCATTTCGGAAAGCTGCGGCAGCGAATCAGGGCCAAACACAACACCATCGACCGAAGCCATCTTGAATTTCAGGGCTTCGTTGTCCTTGCTGAACTTCCTGATGATCCTGGCTGGTGCAACCGGATCGTCATAGCTGAATGCAACGGCGGTGGTATTCTTCAGACCGCTGGCCAGCTTGTCGGCATCGGCTACATCCCTGAGTGCTTTGCTGATCAGGGTGTTCTTGACAACCTTGTATTCAATACCGGCTTTCCTGAATTCGAGGCGCAGCTGTCCCATTTTCTTGACGTCAAGTCCCTGGAACTCGGTAAAGTAGAAGCCCTGCGATTTCCGGATTTTTTCGGCTATTTCCTGAGCGATCTGCTCTTTTGTATCACGCTTCATCATATCGGTGCACAATCGTTTATGTTAGGCAACAAATTTTTCTTTCCTGACCTTCACGCCCGGAGACATGGTGCTTGAAATGGTGATCCCCTGAAGATACTGGCCTTTTGCAGCCGAGGGTTTCAGGCGAACAACCTCTTTGATGAAGCTGGTGATATTTCCGGCCAGCTTGTCACTGTCGAATGACACTTTTCCAACCGGAGCATGGATATTACCGGCCTTGTCAACCCTGAATTCGATCTTGCCTGCTTTGACCTCTCGAACGGCTTTGGCGACGTCCATGGTAACCGTGCCCGATTTCGGGTTCGGCATCAGACCGCGGGGGCCGAGGATTCTGGCAACCTTGCCGAGCTGACCCATGACGTCAGGAGTGGCAACAACCACATCGACATCGGTCCGGCCGGCCTGGATTTTCTCGATATACTCTTCGAAACCGACGAAATCGGCGCCGGCTTCCCGGGCTTCGTCCGCTTTGTTCTCCTTGCAGACAACCAGAACGGAGACGGTTTTACCCGTACCGTGCGGAAGCATGACCGTGCCGCGAACGACCTGGTCGGCATGACGGGGATCGACGCCGAGCTTCATGGCGACATCGATTGTTGCGTCGAATCTGGTGGTGGTGATCTCCTTGACCTTCTCGATGGCTTCCGAGAGATCGTACTCAAGAGCGCGGTTCACCTTTGCGCTTGCGTTTCTGTAATTCTTTCCTGCCATTGACCTTGTGATGTTAGTGGTTGCTATAAGCGGCTTGTCAGGCCTCCCACAAAAAAACTGATGCTCAGTCCTCGACGACAATACCCATGCTGCGGGCCGTGCCCATAACCATCCGGGTCGCTCCTTCGAGATCCACAGAGTTCAGGTCGGGCTTCTTCAGCTCGGCGATCCTGCGCACCTGTTCCATGGTGACCTTGCCGACCTTGTTGCGGTTCGGTTCGCCGGAACCCTTCTGCAGCTTGGCTTCCTTGATCAGGAGCACAGCAGCGGGCGGAGTTTTGGTGACGAAGGTGAAAGACTTGTCGGAATAGACCGTGATCACCACAGGGATGATCATTCCGGCTTCAGACTGAGTCCTGGCGTTGAACTGCTTGCAGAACTCCATGATATTGACCCCTTTCTGACCGAGTGCCGGACCGACGGGGGGAGCAGGATTCGCGGCTCCTGCAGGAATTTGCAATTTGATGAACCCTGTTACCTTTTTTGCCATATGCTATCTCTCTTTTCTTTCAACAGCTTGATTGAATACTTAGACCTCTGTTATTGCGAAACCGACTTGACCTGGGAAAAATCCAGCTCGGTGGGAGTGCTCCTGCCGAAGAAGTTGATCATGACCTTGACCTTCATACGCTCGGTACAGACTTCATGAACGATGCCGGTAAGCGAACTGAAGGGGCCATCAATAACCTTGACCGAGTCTCCGACCCTGAACGGCGCCTCGACCACCGCACGGTGCTCGACCGTACCATCAGGAACGAGAATCTTTTCTACCTCATCGGGACGCAAAGGGGTGGGATTGTCATCGACACCAAGGAAACCCATGACCGATGGAATATCCATGATCAGATTCCTGGTCTGCTTGTCGAGCACGGCTTCGATCAGGACGTAACCGGGAAAAGCATTTTTGGTCAGACTGCGTTTCTTGCCGTTCTTGACCTCGACAAAGCGTTCATAGGGAATATAGACCTGCTTGATCTTGTCGGTCAGACCACACCGCTCGGCCTCCATCTCGATACCCTCTTTGACCTTTCGCTCGTGACCGGAATAGATCCTGAGAGCGTACCAATGGAGTTGCGGTGGATGCTGTTCTTCCATCACCTTTTTTCTGGCGCTCATCTCGTTACCTCGAAAATATCCTTACACTTACAATAATTTCCCCATCACCGTATTGATGACCCAATCCACCGTAAAGGTAAACAAGACAAGAATACCTGAAACCGTCAATACCACAACCGTCATGTCTTTCACCTCGTCTCTGGTCGGCCACGATACCTTGCGCATCTCACCGACGACATCACGATAGTACTTATCAGCTTTCTCGATATATTTCTTCATGATTGACCAACAAGGTAAAGATCGTGTACAGCATCCGAATCCAGCCTGCCTGCACGTCAGGAGGGACTCGAACCCCCAACCTGCGGTTTTGGAGACCGCTGCTCTACCAATTGAGCTACTGACGTATAACCGCTCCTCCGGGAACCGGAGCTGATGATCGGATTTGAACCGATGACCTCTTCCTTACCAAGGAAGTGCTCTACCGACTGAGCTACATCAGCTTTTACCAACAAAAGCAAGTGGGTAGGGAAGGATTCGAACCTCCGAAGACATATGTCGACAGATTTACAGTCTGCTGCGTTTGACCGCTTCGCTACCTACCCATGCATTGGCCTGTGAGCTGGTGATGGGACTCGAACCCGCAACCTGCTGATTACAAGTCAGCTGCTCTACCAATTGAGCTACACCAGCAGCTCATTAAAAATACAGGGCTAGTAATATAAATGACTGATCAGAAAATGCAAAAGGAAAAAAGAATATTTTCAGAAAAAACAGTGGACGAAGTGGGCGTTGTAAACAAAAGCCACTGAAAACTGCCGATCCCTCCTCTCTTTGTGCCCTTTTTGGCAGGGCATTCAGGAATTTTGGGTTTGGGGGGAACAGGTCGCATAGGTCGGATAGGTCATTCAAGAGTGAAGATGACGATGCTTTGCGATGCCGCCTCATATTCAACGCCTGACAACTCCTGCTTCCCACTTATCACTTCCCACTTCCCCGGGTTCTGGCTCCGGCGAAAAGCCCGGCCAGTATGCCTGCGATCTTCCCTGGCAAAAAACGCTGGGTAAACACCAGAAGGTGGTCGAAAAGTGTTGGCAATACCAGCATCTGACTGCCTTCAAGCCCTTTGCGTACAGCCCGCAGGACAACCCCGGTACCAGAAACCGGTACGGAGATCCGGCGTCTGTCGTGACCTGCCCTGATATAGAACTGGTCGTTGTCGATAAATCCGGGACAGACAGCGAATATGCGGATTCCTGTACCCTGCAACTCAATGTAAAGAGCTTCGGTCAGGTTGAGCACAAAGGCTTTGGTGGCTGAGTAACCGGCCATGCCCGGCACCCCCTGGAATCCTGCAAGGGAGGCAATATTGACCACAGCTCCACGACGACGAACAAGCATCCCTGAAAGAAACAGACGGATCAGCGTCGTCAGGGCAACCGTGTTGACCATGGCCATCTGTACAAACTCCTCTTCAGACATATGCCTGAAATCACCAGCAATCGAAAAACCGGCACAATTGACCAGCTTGTCGATGCAGAGGCCCCTTTTTTCACAGAATTCAAAAACACGGGATGCAGCTCCGGACTCCGAAAGATCCTGGCAGCAAACATGGACATCGACTCCGCACGAACGATGAAGCTCTTCGGCAAGCACATCGAGCTTCTCCTTCGAACGGGCAACGAGCACCAGATTGTCACCCGTACCGGCAAAATATTCGGCAAGGTGCTTGCCGATACCGGTGGAGGCCCCCGTAATCAGTGTATGGAAACTCATACCGGATCGACCCATTTTCCGTTCTGCCGGATCAGTTCGATCAGACGCTCCAGCGCGGCCTCTTCAGGCAGATTATCCTCGACGCACTCTTTGCCGACATAGAGGCTGATGCGCCCCTTGCCTGAACCGACATACCCGAAATCGGCATCAGCCATTTCACCGGGACCGTTGACGATACAGCCCATAATGCCGATCTTGAGCCCCTTGAGGTGCGAGACCCGCGCCTTGATCAGCGCCGTGGTCTTTTCAAGCTCGAAATAGGTGCGTCCGCATCCAGGACATGAGATAAATTCGGTTTTTGACATCCTTATCCGTGCCGCCTGGAGGATGTTGAAGCCGAGAGCGATCTCCTCGCTGGCCGAAAGCTTCGTCTCAAGCGCGGCCAGATCACCGATACCGTCACAGAACAGGGTCCCTGCCTGGATGGCGCTGTGAATCAGCACTCCGCCACGCTCCCCCCCCTTCTGGCGGTACCGTATAACAAGAGGATAGTCGAGCCCTGCCTTTTTCAGTTCAAGCGCGAGCTTCCTTGTCGGGTAAAGGGGCGCATCCGATACAATGGAGAGCATGACCCGCTGCAAACCTCCTGACTTCAGTCTGGAAGCAAGGCGAACCAGCACCTCGGCAGGAACGTTCTCTGAAGATTTTTCGTGAATGAAACAGAACTCGATGGCGGCATTCCGGTCATGAATCATTTCGATGAATGCCGTACCAAGCGTTTCGCCTTCGACTATGTCGATCCTTACCCGGCCGCATAGTGGCAACAGGGCAGGAACGATCGTGGTATCGGCGGTTGATACGACAATCTTTTCGCGCAAGCCACCAAGCGAATCGAGCAGCTCCTCAAGCAGCGGAATGTCTTCGGAACTGCCGACACTCACACTGACCAGCTCCGAGTGGATCGCATCCTCGGGCTTGTCCGGATCGAGTCGGGCAAGAATCTCTTCCCTGAGTGAATCCGTATCGGTAATCGGCGCATGGGCAGCCGTTTCCACCCCCGGCAGGGCATCGCCCCCGACAGGGATTCCGGCAGCATCGATCCTGATGGAGGGGCGCCTTGAATAACTGAAAGGTTCGAACGGAAGCTGCTCATGCCCTGTGTTCCTGAGCTCATGCTCCACGACATGCTTGACCGGCAGATGTGCCCGGTCGCCCCTGACCAGAAGCATATCGTTGTATTTTTTTACAATAGCGAAACCTACAGGTACTTCACTTACCGGATCCTCGGTCAGTGACACCCGGATGGTATCACCCAGACCGTCTTCGAGCAGTGCACCGATGCCCATAGCCGATTTGATGCGTCCCTCGTCACCGTCACCGGCCTCGGTCACGCCAAGATGCAGCGGATAGGCGTAACGCAGCTCTGCATCGGCTTTTGCAACCAGCAGACGATAGGCATGGATCATGACCCTGACATTCGAAGATTTCATCGAAAAAAGCTGGTCATAATACCCTTCATCCTCACAGATTCTGGCAAATTCAAGGGCAGCCTCGACCATCCCTTCGGGCGAGTTGCCGTAACGGCTGACAATCCTGTCCGAAAGGGAGCCGTGGTTGGTGCCGATTCGCATGGAAACACCAAGCTCTCTGGCTTTCCTGACCAGAGGAGTAAACTCCGAACGGATATTGTCAAGCTCCGCACGGTACTCTGCGTCGGTATACTCATCATTCGTGAACTTGGCTCCGGTAGCATAATTCCCCGGATTGATGCGAATGTTCTCGACAAACTCTACGGCTTTCATAGCCGCCTTGACCGAAAAGTGGATATCAGCCACCAGTGGAGTGTCGATGCCGTCCCTGCGGAGCTGCTCGCGGATATTACCGAGATTCCCGGAGTCTTTCTCGGTCGGCACTGTCAGCCTGATTATTTCACAACCAGCCTCGTACAGGCGCCTGCACTGCTCCACCGTAGCTGCCGTATTCATGGTGTGCGTGTTGGTCATGGATTCGACCCTGATCGGCTGATAGCCGCCAAGGGCGATAATGCCGAAAGGCACCTCCCTGGTCACTCTGCGACGGTAACTGTAAACCGGCACCGGATAATCGATGCGATCACCGGCGGCAAAGCTCTCTTCGGTCATAAGATTGCGCGTTGAAATTAAATGAAGATGATCTTAAAGGTAGGCAATGGCGGGGAGAAATTAAAATAGAGGGGGGAGGGGTTAGGGGGGCGCTATGGGCTATGCGTCAGGAGTCATGTGTACGCGTAACGGAATTTTTATCCACCACGTCCGTGACAGTCCGGGATACCAAAGCTGTCCGTGATCCTCACTTCTCCCTGATGATGAAGACGGTTTCGCCTTTTCTGTGGAAATTATAACGCTCCCTGGCAACTTTTTCGACGCTGTCAGGCAGCCAGGCGTTGCTGATTGTTTTCTGCAGTGCAACGATTTTTTTCTGCTCTTCGGTCTGGAGCTTTTCGAGCTTGCGGTTCTCCAGCTCCATCCCGATGCGGGTCACCAGTCCGAAGTCACCGAAAACGAACCAGAAAAGCGCAAACGCGAGAATTGCCCGTACCGTAACCTTTTTCGAATTTGAGCAGATGGAATCCCAGATATCAGTGAAGTATCTCGCCATGATCCGGCAGCATCAGAATTGAGTGCGAGACATGCCAGGCAGACATGCCTCGTACCCTGTGGTCATAAAAAAATATCCGGTCAGGTTCAGACACGGAAGGCCCTGATGCCCGGATAGAGAGCCGTGGCGCCAAGCATCTCCTCAATCCTGAGCAGCTCATTGTATTTGGCCATGCGATCGGAACGGGACATACTTCCGGTCTTGATCTGCCCTGCGTTGGTGGCAACGGCGATCTGGGCAATGGTTGTGTCTTCTGTTTCGCCGCTGCGGTGGCTGATGACCGAGGTATAACCGTTGCGCTTGGCCAGTTCGATTGCCTGAAGCGTTTCGGTCAGCGTACCGATCTGGTTGACCTTGATCAGAATCGAGTTGGCCACACCACGTTCTATGCCTTCAGCAAGGCGCCTGCTGTTGGTAACGAACAGGTCGTCTCCCACCAGCTGCACACGTCCCCCGATCTTGTCGGTCAGCATTTTCCAGCCTTCCCAGTCGTCCTCGGCCATTCCGTCCTCTATCGAGATAATCGGATAGCGGCTTGCCCAGTCTGCCCAGTAGTCGGACATCTCGGTGGAATCAAGTTCGCGTCCGGACGATTTCTTGAAGACATATTTTTTCTTTTCAGCATCATAAAACTCCGAACTTGCCGGATCGAGCGCAATCATGACATGGCTATCGCCAAGCCCCCCCTTGTCGGTCGGCGCTCCGGCCTTGTATCCGGCCATACCGATAGCTTCAATCACCAGCTCGATAGCCTCTTCGTTGGACTGAACGTTAGGAGCGAAACCGCCCTCATCACCAACAGCCGTGCTCAAACCGCGATCATGCAGCAGTGTCTTGAGCGAATGAAATACTTCGGCGCCGCACCGCAGAGCATCGGAGTAGCGTTCAAAGCCTATCGGCATGATCATGAATTCCTGAAAATCGACCGTGTTATCTGCATGAGCACCTCCGTTGAGCACATTCATCATGGGTACGGGAAGCGTCCTTGCCGTCGTGCCACCGATATAACGGTAAAGGGGAAGAGCGGTATATTCAGCACCTGCTTTGGCACAGGCAAGCGAAACACCAAGAATCGCATTGGCACCGAGATTCGATTTGTTCGGCGTGCCGTCAAGTTCGATGAGCTTCGCGTCGATCTCTTCCTGACCGGTCACATCCATCCCCTGCAATGCGGCATTGATGACGGTGTTCACGTTCTCGACAGCCTTGAGCACCCCTTTGCCGAGATATACGTTACGGTCCTTGTCCCTGAGTTCGACTGCTTCGTGGACACCCGTCGATGCGCCGCTTGGCACTGCTGCTCTGCCAAAAGAGCTTTCAGTGTAGACATCCACTTCGATCGTGGGGTTCCCTCTCGAATCCATTATCTGACGGGCATGGATACTGGTGATGACTGACATGGTACAGGAATTTAGAATTGAATGAAAGTACAGGAAAAGATACGCAATGGTGCTCATTGTTCGGACATTGTCTCCTCTTTTTTATCGCTTGCAAAACACCTTTCATGCCAGAGACTCACTGAATGCAACTTTTTTTCACTAAGTTTTCAGTTACTGCCAATGCTGACCCCCTGCGCAATGCACAATAAAGCAGGAAAGCAGCGGAAGCAGATGGCTCCGTTAAACAAATCCAAGAAAGGAGTACTGACATGCAAGCTGTTCCAACGGATCAATTGAGGAACATTGTCGTAACCGGGCATACCGGCACAGGAAAAACCATGCTTTGCGAATCATTGGCCCTGAGCATGGGTGTCATCAACCGGCTAGGCAGCATCGATGACGGCACAACCTTGTCCGATTACGCTTCCGACGAAACAGAGAGAAAGCACAGCCTGAATACCAGCCTTATCCATGGACTATGGAATGAGAAGAAAATCAATATCATCGATACGCCCGGACTGCTCGATTTCCACGGTGACGTCAAATCGGCGATGCGGGTCGCTGATACGGTGCTGATCGCGGTCAATGCTGCCACTGGCGTCGAGGTTGGCACCGATACCATATGGGAGTATACAAAAGAGTACTACAAGCCGACCATGTTCGTGCTCACCAGACTCGATGCTGATCGCGCTGATTTCAGTTCTACTATCGAAGCCCTCCGTGACCATTTCGGTCATATGGTCACACCGCTCCAGTTTCCCGCAGAAGAGGGACTCGGGCACCATATACTGATCGATATTCTGCTGATGAAGCAGCTTGAGTTCAATCCGGACAAGCCTGGCAGCATGCTTGTTTCAGAAATTCCCGATCTGTACCGTAAAAAGGCGGAGGAGATGCACCAGCAACTTGTTGAAGCGGTAGCTGAAACTGATGAGGAGCTGATGAACCGGTTTTTCGAAGTCGGCACCCTGACCGAAGAGGAACTCCGTGCAGGCATAAAATCTGCGCTTCTCACCAGAACCTTTTTCCCTGTTTTCTGCACATCCCCACTTCATCTCATCGGCTCGGAAAGACTCCTCAATACTATCGTCAATCTCTGCCCCTCACCGATAGAGCGAGGCCCGGAACATGCATACTGTTCACTCATGAACGACGAAAAACTGCTCCAGCCTGACCCTGAAGGCCCGACCGTCGCGTTCATTTTCAAAACCATGTCCGAGCCAAGAGTTGGTGAAATCTCCTATATTCGTGTTTACTCTGGCCATATCGAAAGCGGGCACGAACTGATCGACACACAGACCGGCCAGATTGAAAAGCTAGGACAGGTCTACACCATGCTCGGACAGAAAAAGATTCCCGTCGACAAGCTTCTTGCCGGCGACATCGGAATGGTGGTAAAACTCAAGAACTCTCATACCAATGACACACTTGCCGACAAGGGAGTGGATTGCCGTATCAGCCCCATCATCTTTCCCGAACCGGTTCTCAGTTCAGCCATCGTGCCGCTCACCCAGGGCGACGAGGAGAAAATCTCTGCCGGCCTGCACCATCTCCATGAGGAGGACCCGAGCTTTGCCATAGAACATGATGTCGAATTCAACCAGACCATCCTTAAAACCCTTGGTGAAACCCATCTCGATATCATCATCAGCCGACTGCGAAACAAGTTCAATGTCCAGGTAGAGGTCTCACCAGTACGCATACCCTATCGTGAAACCATCCGTGTAAGCGCTTCGGCACAGGGTAAATTCAAGAAACAGTCTGGCGGTCGGGGTCAGTATGGCGATGTCTGGGTTCGCATTGAACCTCTATATCGTGATTCGGGCTTCGAGTTTGCAAGTGAAGTTGTCGGTGGAGTCGTCCCGACCCGCTACCTCCCTGCTGTTGAAAAGGGATTGCGCGAATCGATCACCGAAGGAAGCCTCACCGGATATCCTGTGGTCGATCTGAAAGCTGTGGTTTACGATGGCTCTTACCATCCGGTAGACAGCTCGGAATATGCTTTCAAGATTGCAGCCGGCATGGCTTTCAGAGCGGCTTTTGAAAAAGCCAAGCCGCTGGTGCTCGAACCGATCTGTTCACTTACTGTTCATACCCCCGACCAGTACACAGGAGAAATTGTGGGAGACATCTCGGGCAAAAGAGGAAAAATCCTTGGTATGGACACCGAAAGCAGGTTCCAGATCATCAAGGCGCTCATTCCCCAGGCCTCACTCTCGACATTCCATCACGCACTGACCAGGCTTACCCAAAGCCGCGCCCGCTACAGTTATGACTTCATCCATTATGAAGAGGCTCCTGTTGAAATAGCAAACCAGCTGATAGCACAGAAGAATGAGGGGAAGTGAGATGCGTTATGGGGAAGGTGCTAAACGCTAATCGTTAAGGGGGAAGTGGACTTGGTGGACAGGATTTTTTTCTGATTTCCTGTCCACCTGCCGCTTAACCCCTAACACTTGCCTTCTATCACCTGATTCAGCACTTCCCCAAAATCGAAAGAATTTTAAGCCACCAGACCATCCAGATGGCTTCGAAAATATTTTTCCGGGTCATTTTCGATTTGCCGACGCTCCGGTCTACAAAGACTATCGGCACTTCATGAATGACAAATCCCTTTCTCCATGCACGCAGATCAATTTCAATCTGGAATGAATATCCCTGTGAGTGTACCCGTTCGAGAGCTATAGATTCAAGAACTTCTGCGCTGATGCATTTGAATCCGCTTGTCGGATCGGATATCGGCATTCCGGTGATCACTCTCGTGTATATACTGGCTGCCTTCGAGAGAATGAGCCTCGACAGGGGCCAGTTTACCACATTGACCGTGTTGTTCATATACCGCGAACCGATTACCATATCAGCATCCTTCATGGCTGAAATCAGCGCGGCAATAGCTGCCGGATCATGGGAAAAATCGGCATCCATCTCTATTACCCTTCCATACCCCCGGTCAAGTGCATAGCGGAAACCGGTGATATAGGCTGTGCCGAGCCCGAGTTTTGATGGCCTGCTCAACAGGGTAATTCGCGACTCTTTTTCCATTATACCCGCAACGATAGCGGCAGTCCCGTCAGGCGAGTTGTCGTCGATTACGAGAATATCGATCGACCGGGGATAACGTTCGAGTATACTCTTGACAAGTGGACTGATGTTTTCAGCTTCGTTGTAGGTCGGAATGATGACGAGCGTTCGTTCTGAGGGAACTGAGTCACTTCTGTTGTACCGTGTTGTCTGGTCGTGCACGCTGCTGTTATTTTTCTGAATGTGCTGAATCAACCAAAAAAAGCATTGCTTTTCTGCAAAGCAATGCTTTTTCACTCAGATATGAAGCTGAATAATGGTGCAGACTATCTGACTTCGCGATGGAAACGGTGCAGAAAGCGGAGATCAAAATCAAGCCTGTCCGGAGGAGTATAGGAAAAGTCCAGAATGTCACCATCAGGAAGCGTTTCAATCAGTGCACCAGATGGACATTCATCTCCCGAGAAGCAGGCCGAGCAGGAAATACAGGCTTTCTGATCGATGTAACATCTGAATCCGCCTTCCTGAACGTCACCATAGAACTTGTAGCCGATAGCGTTAACTTTCGGCGGACATTTGTCGAGACACAACCCACAGCCCACACAGAGATTCTCAATGATAAAGTAATGCTTTTTAGCTTTAGGTGCAGCCGGCGCAGCAGTTGCGGCCGGTGCCGCTTTCGGGGCCGGAGCACCTTTGGCGGCGGGAGCACCCTTGGCCGCCGGAGCTGCCAGCTTCGGAGGCGCCGCAGCTTTTGGCTTGACATATGGAAGCGCGGACTCCTGGCGGACACCCGAACGTCCAAGCGTGACACCCAGCGGAGAAAGCCGTGCCTTCCCGGACTGCTTCGCAGCCGGAGCACCAGCTTTGGCGGCCGGGGCCCCTTTCGGTGAAGCCGGACCTTTGGGCGCGGCAGGGGCACCGGCTTTGGGTGCCGCCGGAGCGCCTTTAGGAGCTGCTTTCGCTCCCGGTGCAGGTGCCTGGTTTTTATTTTCAACAGGTTCGGCCATACAAACCCCCCTCTCTAATAATTTTTACGTGGTAAACGATATTGCTCAAGATGGCCGAAGGGGCAGAAGCCCCTTCGTACCGTAATGTTACGCAATCAGTTTCATCAGCGTATCGACCAGCTGAGCCAGCATCTCCTGACCGGAAACTGCCGAATGGCTGACCGGAGGAGGCAGAGGCGAATTGGTCTGATAGAAGCCGTTGGCAATGAACAGGAAGACCAGCATGAAGGTACCGCCGAAGTACAGGAAGGTACCGGCAAGCTTGGAGTCTGAAATGGTCAGTACCGGGAAACGGAAACTGACGTCCCTGTTGAGGAACTTCTTGCCCAGCCAGCGGATGGTGCGGGTCTGGATATCAGCACCTTCAAGACGGGATCCGCGATCCTCGAACCAGACAGCAAAGCTGATGAACCACACCAGGTGACCGATCATGAGGATGGTCGAAAGGTGCGAGCTCGAGAAGATCGTTACCGTCTCGGTCCAGAAGTAGTAGAAGATACCCGAGGTGTAGTGATGCTTGAGGCCGGCGATTGCATCCCAGGCTTTGGCATCAGCAGCAGGAACACCATACATCATCGAAGCGATCCACGCACCGTCGATATACCAGCATACAGCGGAAAGACCCTTGATACCCCAGAGCATGGCGAACCAGAGCTGGTCCTGGATGGAAACACCGCAGGTACCGCCATAGACCGGACCGAGGCACGGGAAAGAGTAGGAGTTCTTCTTGAGGCCGAGATCATCCCACAGCGGAGAGGTGTGGGCAAAGAAAGCGATACGAACCAGAGCGATCAGCGAGAAGAGCGAACCGGCCGTGATAACGTGAGCCATCACCCAGTCATTGATGCTTGGATCGGCAAACATCCACTGGAAGATCGGCAGCGGCTTGAGCCAGTAGAACGACATCATGATGTTGGTGCCGAAAATGTTCAGCTCGCAGATGGTGTTCCAGACGATGACCGCATAGACTGAAAGCATGGTCGAGAAGCAGAGTGCCATGACAGTACCGAGAATCTTGACCTGGACTTCCTGGTCGCGCCCCTTGGTGATCCAGATGGACTTGATCTGGTTGTAGATGCCGTTAAGCTGAATCTTGAGCAGATACTGACCGCCATGATAGACACCGGCGAACACATAGAGCACACCACAGATGATGTGGTTGAAGGTGATCAGGTTGATGACGACCCTCGACATGCCAAACGATTCACCGTTTCTGGGAAGGATGGCATAAGCCGGGAAATCTGCGAACTCCTTGGCACCGGAGATGACCTTGCCGCCCTGCTCGACGAAGTTGAAGCTGACGCGGTTGAAGGGCTCACCATAGATGTAGAAAACCAGATTGTCGAGTTCCTTGTAGTAGGCGTGGAAGGACGGCTGCTGGAAAGCCACGAACGCGATGACGCCAAGCGCGATGTTGATGTAACCGATCGCAGTCAGGTGAACCGAGAAGGCGGCTTTCATGTCGTCATTGAGGTGGATAGCCGCATTCGGAGGATTGTTCCACCAGTAGATGCCAAGTCCAAAGAAGATCAAGGCAAAGATGAAAGACATGAAGGTCTCGGAGTTGATCGTCTGGAAGTCGGGAATCGGAGCAAAACCGAGAATGAGCCACATCACGAGCCCCCAGCCAAGAAAGAGGAGCGACATGTAAACGGCGTGTGGCCCGAGAGCCTCTTTGTAGGACTTCGCGCTGGTGCCGCTGAAAACCACATCACCGAACTTGCCGAGGAAGCGGAAATCACGGAAGTTACCGCAGCGCCCGGTGAAGGGATTGGTCAGATTGTGCGTCCAGTGGCGCCACCCGCCGAACAGGAGCACGGAACCTGCAAGGAAATGATAGCCAGCCCAGAGAAGCAGCTTGGTGGCTGCCCATTCGAGGTCAGGAGTCTTGGTGCTGTACGTGTCGATACCGAGGGAGACCATCCTTGGCTTGATGGTCAGATAGAACCAGTTGTCGTGGAAACCCGGTGCACCCCAGGGAAATACCTGGATTCCCGAGATGTAGTAGATCGCCATGATGAAGCCCAGCACACCGAGCAGCGCAAGATGGCCGCCGACCACCTGCTCGTCATCGACCTTTTCGGTATCGAAGATCTGGTACCACTTCGTTGAGCGGGTTTCTGTTCGCTGGAACAGAAAACGTCTCATCTTGGCGGCATCCTGTTCTTTAATGACCGATGCTCCGCCTGGCGCGCCGTTTGCCTTCGGAGCCGGTGCGTCCCCCTTTGGAGGAGGCACTGTCCCCTTCGGCTTGACCCCTGCGGGTTTCACTTGTTCAGCCATTGTATTTTCTCCTTTGTTTGGACGTATTTTCAGGTTGAAGAAACCGAAAAAACCGGCTGAGTTCTCCAGTATATGCGGCCAACTGCCCGTCACGGAAAGGAAACCGGTGACTGGCACGACATGGAGAGACTCCCGGAAAAAACATTTTTGCAGGATGGTTCACAGAAAAAAGCAACCTGCAACAGTAGCAAATAAAATAAGAAAATTTATTTAATAATAAAGTTTTTTGCCCTTCGACACTCAGGGTCGGGCCATCCGGAAGGCTTCCGGAAGCAACTTTTTTCAACCGTTTCAAACCTGTCATAGTCATAGTATTTTACTGAAAACTGACTTTAAAAAAAAGAGACATGCAGATCGATTTCACCAAAATGTCTGGCGCCGGCAATGATTTCATCGTCATTGACAACCGGTCCGGAAACTTCAGCCTTTCCCGGGCACAGATACATGCCATGTGCACACGAAAAACCGGTATCGGAGCAGACGGCCTGATCCTCATCGAAACTTCCGGAAAAGCCGACTTCAGGATGAACTACCACAATACCGACGGCTTTCCCGGATCGATGTGCGGCAATGGTGGCCGTTGTGCAGTCTGGTTCGCGTTTCTGCTCGGCATTCGTCCTTCAGGCATCCGCTATGTTTTCGAGGCTGGCCCCGGACAATACGAAGCGGAAATAACCGGCGATGAGTCCGTCAGACTGCACATGCTCCCCCCTGCGGATTTCAGGGACGGCCTGCAGGCCGGGGCGTGGAGCTGCCATTTTGTAAATACCGGCTCACCGCATGTTATCGCCTATGTCGATAACCTCGACAATATGGATGTCTTCGCCGAAGGTAAAGCTATCCGGCACCGGAAAGATCTTTTTCCCGAGGGCACAAATGTCAACTTTCTCGAAATCACCGGTACCGATTCACTCAGCATCCGGACATTTGAACGCGGCGTCGAGGATGAGACTCTTGCCTGTGGCACCGGCACAGTGGCGGCGGCACTCATGAGCTACCGGCTCGACAAGGTGACATCTTCGCCAGTCAGGGTGAAGGTCAGAAGCGGGGATACCCTTCTGGTCGGCTTCAATGATTCAATGGATGATATTTATCTCGAAGGGCCGGCACGGGTGGTTTACCGGGGAACTATAACCCTGTGAAACGCTTTATCGCCTGTATCAGAAGTGAGGAACGTTGAACAGACCCCGATTCTGATCATGGAGGAGGAAGTATCATGCATGAAGCAAACTTCTGTCATGCAGCCCCTGACGGTGCGATCCAGTGCGACCTGTGCCGTCACTACTGTCGCATACGAACGGGCGTCAGCGGATTGTGTAGGGTGCGCAGGAATGTCGATGGACATCTGTTCACCCTCAATTTCGGACGTGCTGTTGCACAGACTGCCGATCCTGTCGAGAAAAAGCCGCTTTATCACTTCATGCCGGGTACCATGACCTGGTCTTTCGGCACTCCCGGCTGCAACTTCAGGTGTGCCAATTGCCAGAACTGGCAGATCAGCCAAATGATCCCCGACGAAAGAACCATACCGTTCACCGCTCCCGAAGAGATCGTCAGAAATGCGCTTCGCGCCGGATGTCCTTCGATCTCATTCGCCTATACCGAGCCGACCATCTTTGCTGAATATGCGCTCGAGATAATGAAGCGTTCAAAGCTCGCCGGTCTGAAAAACATCTGGGTCAGCAACGGGTATCTGTCGCTGACCTGTCTGGAAGCTATCCATCCGTGGCTCGATGCCATCAATGTCGATCTCAAGTCGATGGATGATGCCTTTTACCGGCGCATTTGCGGAGCGCGCCTCGCACCAGTGCTCGACAGCCTTCGACACATTTACCGGAGCGGTGTTCACCAGGAAGTAACGACTCTGCTCATTCCGGGTCACTCTGACGATCCGGCCATGCTCGAACGGCTTGCCACGTTCATCGTGCGCGATCTCGGCCCTGAGGTGCCCTGGCATGTCATCCCTTTCTGGCCGCATATTTCATGGAAAATGCATGACACGCCTCCAACAGCAGACGAAGCGATCGACATCGCCAGAGGAGTGGGTCGAAAAGCAGGATTGCACTCTGTCTATGCAGGAACGGCCCATAATGACACCCTTTGTGCCCAATGCGGTTCGCAGCTGCTCGCAAGAAAAGTCAACTGCCTGACCGGATACCGGATAGAACGCTTTGATACTGGTGGTTATTGCCCTGCATGCTATGCCCCAACACCGATAAAAATGTAATCTGAGAACAGATGATGCCATGGGTCAGATATCCCACTGTTGCCGGCTCCTTTTATCCGGGAGATGCCTCCGTATCGAAAAGAGAGTAACCTCGCTTGCGTTGCAGGCTGTGGAGCCCTGCTCTTCCGCGAGTCCTGAAATCCTGTAAACCTTTCAAAAAAAACCTATGAGCCCCCGAACGACAAGCCCCAGTCGGCCACACCGGCTACGGAACCTTTTGTGCTCAATGCCTGCACACTATCCGGTGCCGAAAAGGAGAATCCTTTCACAAGCGCCAGAGCACAGCTCGATGCCGCCGCAGCCGTCATAGACCTCGATCCCGAAGTGCTTGAACTGCTGCGCTGGCCGATGCGGGAAATGCATGTGACCATTCCGGTCAGAATGGATGACGGATCGGTTCATACCTTTCATGGTTTCAGGGTGCAGTACAACGATGCGCGCGGCCCCAACAAGGGGGGAATCCGCTTTCATCCCGACGAGACGATCGACACGGTCAGAGCTCTGGCAGCATGGATGACATGGAAAACCGCTGTCATGGACATTCCGCTGGGCGGCGCGAAAGGCGGAGTGATCTGCAATCCCAAAACTATGTCACCCGGCGAACTTGAGCGGTTGTCGAGAGGCTATATACGCCAGGTCGGACGCCTGCTCGGACTTGAAAAGGATGTCCCGGCACCCGACGTCTATACCACTCCGCAGATCATGGCGTGGATGGCGGATGAATATTCATTCATGCAGGGATACAACGATTTCGGCGTCATTACCGGCAAACCGCTGGCTATCGGAGGGTCACTCGGACGCGGAGATGCTACGGCAAGGGGGGGTATCATCTGTATCCGTGAAGCCGCAGGGATGCTCAGTATCGACCTGCATGGAACATCTGTCGCCATAAATGGCTATGGAAACGCCGGCTCTTACGCTCACAAACTGGCTGTCGAGCTGCTCGGCATGAAGGTGGTGGCTGTCTCGGACTCGAAAGGGGCCATCCACAACCCCGATGGACTCGACTTTGCCAGCCTTCTGAAACACAAAAGGAGTTCCGGATCGGTAAGTGGATTTCCGGAATCGAGTCCCATTGACAAAGAGGAGCTGCTTGAACTCGACGTGGCCGTACTCATTCCGGCGGCACTCGAGGATGAACTCTCTTGTCGGAACGCAAGGAAGATCAGGGCCGGTATTGTAGCCGAACTCGCCAACGGCCCGACCACTCCCGAAGCCGACAGGATTCTCCATGAACGGGGGATATACCTTTTACCCGATCTGCTCTGCAATGCCGGCGGAGTGACCGTTTCCTACTTTGAAATGGTGCAGAACAGCAGCGGATGGTACTGGGAAGAGGAGGCGGTACATCGACAGCTTGAAAAAAAGATGACCGCTGCGATCAGGGCCGTGCACCTGGCAGCAGAAGCGCATGGCGTCGATAACCGTACAGCCGCCATGATCGTGGCCATTGGCCGCGTAGCGGAAGCCATGACTCTGCGAGGCTGGGTCTGAATGTCCTGCATCCACTGTCATTGCGAGTCTCCCGTATCAGGCCCTCTGCCGCATAAGGAGCATGAACAAAGTGTCTGTTCATGGGCGGTGACAGGGGCTTCTGATGGAAAGAACAAAATCGATTTCGATCTGGATTTCGATTTCGAGAAGATGAGAATGAATGCGGCTTTGAACAGGGTACTATAATCATGCCTTATTAATTCTTTGACGTGACACTATGTATCACCCGTAAATCGCGGAAGCACCTCCTGGATGAACTTTTTAACCGGCCAGGAGTTTTACTTGATTGACGATTGCTGAGTCGAGCTGCTGCGCTCAGTCAATCGTTTCAGCCAGTTTTTTTTATTCAGAAACTTTATCAAAAGGAGAAAATAGTATGCAGAAATGGGTTTGTGTTCCCTGCGGCTATGAATACGATCCTGAATCGGGCGATCCTGATAACGGCATCGATCCTGGAACAGCATTCGAAGACCTTCCGGAAGATTGGGTATGCCCGGTATGTGGTGTGGACAAATCATTCTTCGAGCCGGCCTGACTATCAGCCGTTCTTCTGCTCCGGTCCGGCAAAATATCAGTTGCCGGACTGGCTGCTTTGGGACGCATCGCCTGCAGCAGGCTCCCCTTCGGGGCTCTGCCTGAGACTGTCGGGAGCGGAAACCTGCTGAATCAGGTTTTCCGGTACACCCACGACAACCGAATCCGGAGGCTGAACAGACGGTGTTTCCGGAGCACTCATAACCTCCCTGTAGTCCGGTACCACCAGCCCCCTTCTCATCATGACGGCATATATCCGGCTGGAACGGCTACTGACAAATCGGGATGAGCCGTCAGGCCGGTACCTGACCGGATTCGGAAGTACCGCCGCAAGCCTCGCCGACTGCCGGGCAGAAAGACGGGATGCACTGACCCCATAATAGTGTCGGGCTGCCTCCTCGATACCGAATATGCCATCACCCCATTCTGCAACATTGACATACATCTCAAGAATGCGTCGTTTTGATAGCGTACGTTCAATACGCCAGGTAAGAATAGCCTCCTTGATTTTACGCAGCGGATTTTTTGATGGTGAAAGAAAGAGGTTCTTGGCAAGCTGCTGGCTGATGGTGCTGGCGCCGAATCTGAATTCGCCAGCCGCGATATTTTTTTCGATGGCGCTTTCTATTGCCTTGAAATCAAAACCTTCATGACGCCAGAATTTGTTGTCTTCTGCAATGAGCACCGCCTTGATCAGGGATGGCGATATCTTCTTCAGAGGCACCCAATGCTGCCTTACCGTTCTGTCGCTACCTTCATTGCGCCACCCGGCTTCACGGTACTCCATGAAAGCGGTTTTTCCCGGATTGGTCACGGCCAGCCGCGAAATATCGGGGATAAAAAAATATCTGGCCACATCGGCAACCAGAAAAAGCAGGATAAGCAGAAAAGCGTTTCTGAGCACTCTCATGGCGTTGTACCGTCAGGTTCCTGTTGATATGACTGTCATAAGTATACGGTTTTAAGACTCCTGAAAAAAAAGAGGAACCTCCATGACTCGCGGATGTTGACCGAACGGTTTATTCTGTTTTTAGCTAACTTCAACAGAGCGATGCATAAAGACATTGCTGATTTTGTGAACCCATGAATCTGTATGAGCCATGAAACAGGTACCAAAAATTCTTGTCACCGGATCACTTCTTGTTATCTCGGGAGTGGTGACAGGAAGTTTTCCGTCAGGCGCTTCGGCTGCCGTAGACGGCAAGGCTGTCTTTGACAAACATTGCAGCGTCTGTCACTCGATCACTCCACCTCCAAAATCAGCCCCGCCAATTCTGCCTGTTGCCGCCCGATATCACCAGCGCTTTTCATCCAGAAGCGAAGGTATCAGGCAAATGGCCGAATTCATCAGATCACCATCCGGGGAAAAAGTGCTTGCTGACCAGCAGGCTGTCACCCGGTTCGGCCTTATGCCTCCGATACCGCTGAGCCGTGCGGAGCTTAACGCGGTAGCTGCCTGGGTTTGGGATCAGAACGCCGGTGGAAACTGGTGTACTGGTCGTGGAGCCGGAAAAGGCGGATGCAACCCGTAGCGCTGAACACCACTGGCAAAAACCGGAAACAAAAAAAAGCAGCAGGGGGCGCCCCTGCTGCTTTTTCCCGTCTGAACGGCCTCATATGAGTGGTGAGGTGTACCCTTGGGCAGACTCGAACTGCCGACCAACAGTTTAGGAAACTGCTGCTCTATCCTCTGAGCTACAAGGGTATAACAACGTCTTTGGGCGGTAATGTACAAACTTTTGTTTCAGAAAACAAGCCTGAAGGAAGAACACGGACCAACACGGATGTGGTGGACAAAACTTCCGAGTGACGAGTCACTCTCGCAGCACTGCCCACTATCAACCATCAGCAATCCCCAGCTACTTCCTTCCGAACATGCGGTCGAGTTCGTCGAGAGAAAGCCGGATAATGACGGGCCGTCCATGCGGACAGACATAGGGCATCCTTGTGGCAAAGAGACGGTCGATCAGCATCCTCATCTCCTCGACACCGAGTTTCTGGCCGGTCATGATGGCATTCCGGCATGAATAGGATTTGGCGAGATTATCGCGCTTTTCAAGTTTCAGCCTTGAGGCATTCTCCTGATATTCGGCAATCATATCCTGCAGAATCGTTGACTCTGTACCGTCACGCACATCGGGCGGAACCCCTTCGATCATGACGCTCATACCGCCGAAAGGCCGGATATTGAAACCGAGCCGATACAATTCGTCTCCGATCTCTTCGAATATCTCGTACTGCCAGGGCTTGAGATCGATCTTCTGCGGAAAAAGCAGTTGCTGCGAATTCGGTACCGCTTCATTCATGACATCGATAGCACGTTCGTAAAGCACCCGTTCATGGGCCACATGCTGATCGATGATCATCAGGCCCGTCTTGATCTGGCAGATGATGTACTTGTTATGCAGCTGCCAGATTTTCGGCTCCCTGTCCGGTGCTACCGGATTCTGCTCTTCAGCAGTTGCCGGCTGAGCAGCCGAAGGAGCCAGAAATGACTCCTGCACCATCGACTTCGGGCTGTTTACCAGTGCATTGTCAGAGTCAGGTGATATCCTCGCAGAGGACTCGAAAAGAGGACGTTCAACAAAGCCGGCAGTGCTGAATGCCCCCTGCCGGTAGTTCCTGTAGAGATCACCCGTCGTGGAGGCTTTTCCGGAAAAGGAGGTGAAGGTTAGCTTGCTCGACATCGCTTCCGGCAGATCGTTCTCCGGTGAAACAGCTTCAGATTCAGCTGACGCGGCAAGCGTTGCTTCAGGGGAAAAATCGTGCAGCTGAACGGCCCGCTTTATAACCGGGTAGACCATGCTCCTGATACTGCGTTCATCTTCAAACCTTACTTCAAGCTTGGCCGGATGCACATTCACATCGACCAGAGAAGGATCGAGGCCGAGAAAAAGCAGGGCGAAAGGAGACTGCCGTTCTTCAAGCAGTTCTCCATAAGCCTGCTGGACAGCCTGCACAAGCATCCGGTTCTGGATGAGGCGGCGGTTGATGAAAAAGTACTGGTCATACTTCTGGCGCACCATGAGGCCCGGCTTGCCGAGATACCCGCCAACTGACAGATAGTCGTTCTCTTCGGTCACCTCTATGAGACTGTCACCGAATCCATCTCCATAGAAAAGGTTGAGCCGCTCACGCACATCGGGCGTACGGAAATGGAACAGCTCCTCGTCATCGTTGATCATCCGCCATTCGATCTCGGGCCAGGCAAGAGCAAATGCCTTTACCGTTTCGTGAATGTGACGGAATTCGGTGGTATTGGTTTTGAGGAACTTGCGCCGGGCCGGCACGTTGAAAAAGAGGTTCCTGACCGATATCATGGTCCCGGCTTCACACTGCACCGGACGTGGAAGATCGAGCACCCCGCCATCGCTGGTGAGCCGGGTTCCAAGCTGGTCACTCTCCCGCCGGGTTTTCATTTCAAAATGTGATACCGATGAGATACTGGCAAGAGCTTCGCCCCTGAAACCGAGAGTCCTGAGAGTATCGAGATCGTCCACTCCCGCTATCTTGCTGGTGGCAAAACGCTCCACGCTGAGCAGGGCATCCTCGACGTCCATGCCGCAGCCATTGTCGATGATCTGGACAAGTTGCCGACCGGCATCCCTGATGATGACAGTAATACGGCTGGCACCTGAGTCGATGGAATTTTCAAGCAGCTCCTTGACCACCGAGGCCGGACGCTGCACCACCTCGCCTGCAGAAATCCTGCTGGCGATAATGTCAGGAAGTTTTGCAATGGAAGCCATAAACGTACACACGGTTTTCAGTGGTTATCCCTCTGTCTCATACCGGCGGTACCGTACCGGCAGACCGTCTTCCCATGACAGAGCAACCGGAAAAATATACTCATTTCGTGACCGCTTCAAAGGATTCCGTATAAATCGGAACCTTCAGTTCCCGGCACTCCTGAGTTTGCGCAATTGCACGCATCCGGCCTCAAGTCCGTTATCACAGGCCTTTTTGTACCAGGCAGCCGCCTGTGATAAATCGCGGTTCACGCCCAATCCCCTTTCGTACATCTCTCCAATGGTGAACTGTGCCTGCACGTCACCCTGCGCTGCGGAAAGAAGAAACCATTTCATCGCTTCGGTGTAGTCTCTCGACACGCCGAGACCCTGGTGATACATCCATCCGAGATTGTTCAGGGCATCGGCGTTCCCCTGTTCGGCCGACAGCCGGAACCATTTTGCCGCCTCCGTATAGTCCTTCCCGACACCCTGGCCTTCAAAGTACATAAGCCCGAGATTGTCCTGTGCATCAGGATTGCCTTTGCCGGCAGACAACTGAAACCATTTCAGTGCCTCGATGAAGTTCTGGCTGACCCCCTGCCCCTCAGAATACATAAGCCCAAGGTTGTTCTGGGCACCGGCATGCCCCTGTGCCGCCGCAAGGCGATACCATTTCAGCGCTTCCGCATAATCCTGCCTTACCCCGCGGCCAATTGAAAAGAGCAGACCGAGATTATTCTGGGCATCGGCGTTTCCCTGAGCCCCAAGATGCATCCACTCCCTGATCAGCGCCGGGGTCAGCACCTGGGCTGCATGGATCCTCAGGGGTACAAGCAGGACGCAAATCATAATGATGCTGATTGCCAGGCGTCTCATGTCAGGTGATTTTTTGTCGGTTATCGGTTTGTGGTGCGAGCCTGAAGCCTGTCTGAGCGGAAAATACTCCGCGGATATTCCCTGCAAACAATCAGGAAGAGAGCTGTTTCAGCCTTTTCAGCAGAGCCCCGAGGGCAGCCTCGCTGAAACGGAGCTTGTTCTGGCGGCGATCACCATGCATCGAGAGTGTCGATGTCTCAAGAAGAAGAGTTCCATAAGCAGCTCGCGATGCTACCGCAATACAGATCGTGCCCACCGGTTTTTCCGGTGATCCGCCTCCCGGCCCGGCAATGCCGGTCGTGGCCACGGCGATGTCCGCACCGCTGTTGAGCAGACAGCCGCGAGCCATTTGCTCCGCGACCGGCTCGCTGACCGCGCCGTACTGTCCGATGGTTCCCGTATCGACACCAAGCAGCCTCGCTTTCGCCTGGTTGCTGTAGGTGACCACTCCTTCGAGGAAACAGCCGGATGAACCGGCCACATCGGTCAGGCGGCTCCCCACCAGCCCGCCGGTACACGACTCGGCAACGGCAACCGTGAGCTTCCTTTCGAGCAGCATGCGGACGAGTACCTCTTCGAGCGTCACCTCCGAGGTTGCGTAGACGAAAGCACCGGCTTTCGCCACGATTGCCTCGACCACGCTGCGGTTCTCCGCATCGACCTCCTCGCGCCGGAGACCCGACGAGCTTACCATGAGGCTCACTCCGGCAGCATGAGGCAGATAGGCTAAGGTCGTGCCGGAGGGCAGGTTCTCCTCAGTCTCTGCGATCATCTCCGCGAGCAGCGTTTCGCCGATGCCGAGGGTCATGAGGGGCGTGTGGCGGATGAACGAGCCGGAGAGCGGGGCGAAAAAGGGAATAACCGTGAGTCGCATCATCGCCTCCATTTCGGCAGGAACGCCGGGCATCAGCACGAGATGGCGACCGGCAAACTGCGGGGCGCACTCGATGATCATGCCGGGAGCCGTGCCCTTCGTGTTCGGGATCGCGACAGAACCCTCGATCACCATCGCCAGATCTTTCATCGTTTCAGGCATCGAACGGTTCCTGCGGCGGAAATAGTCGGCGAGGCGCTCGAACGACGGTTCGTCGAGCACGAGGCCGCGCCCGAGCAGCTCCCGCACCGCACCGCGCGTCCGGTCATCATTGGTCGGGCCGAGGCCGCCGGTCACGAGCACCACTTCGGCCTCCGTGAGCGCCGAAACGATGGAGTCGCGAATCGCCTGCGGATCGTCCGAACAGGCAACGATGCGCGTGACGGCAATGCCAATGTCGCCAAGCTGGCGGGCGATGAACGGCGCGTTGGTATTGACCCGGTGCCCCTTGAGCAGCTCGTCGCCGATGGAGATAATAATCGCCTTCATATCACCATAACCTCAGACCAGATAGCTCGCAATCCGGAGAATGTCGGCAAACACGCCGCCCGCCGTCACCTCGCCGCCGGCTCCCGGTCCTTTGACCACGAGAGGCGTCCTGAAATAACGTCCGGTGGTGAAGACCACGAGATTCTCGGTGCCATTCAGCCCGGCCACCGGGCTTTCAAGCGGCACGCGCTTCAGTCCGACCTTCGCCTTGCCATCCTTGAGTTCACCGGTGAAGGCGATGGTCATCCCTTCGCTGGCGGCGCTCGCCATCTCCGTGGCGTACCAGTCGTCGATGGAGGCGAGGCCATCGAGGAATCCGGCGGGCGACATCTCGCCGCGAAGCGCTTCGGGGACGAGGCTCTGGCACTCGACGTCTGTGTATTCGAACTGGTAGCCAAGCTCTCTGCCAAGAATGAGCAGCTTCCGGGCAAAATCAGCGCCGGAGAGATCGTCACGTGGGTCAGGTTCAGTATACCCTGCATCCCTGGCCTGGCGGACAATCTCGCTGAATCGCCCGCCCTTGCGCAGCTCATTAAAGATGAAGCTCAGTGTGCCCGACAGCACGCCCTCGATGCAGACGATCCTGTCGCCGCTGTTTTTCAGGTCGTTGAGGGTGTTGATCACCGGCAGACCTGCACCAACGTTGGTCTCATAAAGGAACCTCGCATTGCTGGAGCGCAGCGCATCCATGATCTTTCGGTAAAGCTCCCACGCGCCCGCCATACCGAGCTTGTTGGCTGTTGCGACGGAGATATTCGCCCGGAGCAGCTCGGGATAACTCTCAGCCACCAGCCTGCTTGCCGTGCAGTCCACCATGATGGTGTTGTGCAGATTCCGCTCCTGAATCAGTCGGATGTAGTGACCGATCCCCTCGTGCGACTCGCGCGGTTTCAGCGACTCTTGCCAGTGCTCCAGATCGATACCCGAGGGCTCGATGCACATCGAGCGGGTGTTGGCCAGGCCTGCGACCACCACGTCGAGCTCCATCTCCTGCTGCAAGGTGGTGCGATGCTGCCGGATCTGGCTGATGAGACTCCTGGCGATGGTGCCGGTTCCGGCGATGAAAACATGCACCTTGCGCATCGAGAGAAAGAAGGATTCATGGACACAGTTGAGCGCCTTGTCCTCGTCCGAGCTGTCGATGACCAGCGAGATGTTCATCTCGTTGGCCCCCTGCGCGACGGCGATCACGTTGACGCCGTTCTTGCCGAGTGTCTCGAAAAGCTGCGCCGACACGCCGGGGTGACCCGACATCTTGTTGCCGACGACGGCCACCATCGCCAGGTTGCGGCGGACGCTGACCGGATCGACTCTGCGCTCCTCGATCTCGCGGGCAAACTCCTCTTCGAGCACCTTCTTGGCCGTCGTAGCCTGTCCGGGCGCGATAGCGAGGCTGATTGACTGTTCGGACGAAGCCTGCGAAATGAAGATGATGTTGACACCGTGCCGTGCCAGGCAGGTGAAAAGCCGCGAGGCCGTGCCTGGCACGCCCGCCATGCCGCTGCCGGAAAGACTGAGCAGCACCACGTGATTTATCGATGTCAGACCGGTCACTGTGCCCGGACGCCCCTCGGCGCTCGAAGGCTCGTGGCCGATGCGCGTGCCGGGACTATCGGGATTGAAGGAGTTCCTAATACGCAACGGAATTCCAGCCTTCATGACCGGTTGCACGGCCAGAGGGTGCAGCACCTTCGCTCCGGCGTGGGACAGCTCCATCGCCTCGGCGTAACTGATCGCCGGAATGACACGCGCATCGGGCACACGCTTCGGATCGGCGCTGTAGAAGCCATCGACATCGGTCCATATCCACACCTCCTCGGCATGGAGCGCCGCGCCGAGAATCGTCGCCGTGAAGTCGGAGCCGCCGCGCCCGAGGTTGGTCACGCTGCCATCCGGCGCGGAGGCGATGAAGCCGGTCACCACCGCCAGAGGCTCGAAGTTGCGCAAGCGTTCGTGAATCAGCTTGCCGGTCGCCAGTCGATCCACCTTGGCGTTGCGATGGTTGTCATCGGTGACAATCAGGCCGCGGGCATCGATGCATTCGGAGGGCGTGCCCGAAACGTGCAGGTAGCGGCTCACGATCCGGCACGACACCCGCTCGCCATAACTCAGCACGAGAGCAAGACTCTTGTCGGAAAGCTCGCGAAGCAGGAACACGCCATGCAGCACATCGTTCAGCTCGGCCATCATTTCGTCGAGCCAGCTCTTCTCGGCTGACACCGCGTCGCCAAACAGTTCGCGGACGATCCCGCCATGCAGCGACGCGATGGCGTCGAGCTTTTCGCGATACGCCGCATCCCCTTTGCCCGCCAGCGCCGCCGCCTCGGCAAGCATATCGGTCACCTTGCCGATCGCTGATACCACGACGATAAGTGGCGTCAGGCTCAACTCCTTGCGGATAATGCCGGCCACATTGATGATCTTTGCTGCCGAGGCGATCGACGAACCTCCGAACTTGAATACCCTCATATTCAACCTTGCTTTACAGTAGAGAATTATAAAGTAGCTCTAATTTCTCATGACCGGGCGAATAATACAAACCGGGGAGTGCTCTTTTTGTGAGTTTGACGTGAACCTGGAAGTCTGGCGATTTACCAAAGCTCCCGGAAATAGGTCGAATAGGTCTTATAAGTCCTCTACGTTATATAATCCTTCGTAAACCAAAGAAAGGAGAATCCATAACATCCATGTGTTGAAAGAAAGGAGGACCATACATGATCAACCTTATCAAACAGGAGGATGTTATGCTCAGCGAAACCGAGAG
>Ga0233421_10000106_pt1 | contig 43732 bp, 41 predicted proteins | sample Watercolumn_Mata_3_FD_182725 | JGI IMG/M metagenome (GOLD analysis project Ga0233421, IMG submission 182725) | Freshwater microbial communities from Lake Matano, South Sulawesi, Indonesia - Watercolumn_Matano_2014_107_MG | ecosystem: Environmental > Aquatic > Freshwater > Lake | place... | reverse complement strand
AGAGGGCACAAAAAACCGACACATTGTGTCGGTTTTTTGTCGGATTGTGACGTCTGATGGGTCGGTTTGGTTTTTTCGTTTATTTGGTTTTGCGATATTTCCAGAACTTAAGCGGAAGCATGATAAATGTGATAAGGAAGAAAAGTCCCGAGGTAAACCAAATGGTCCCCTCCCTGTCGAAACCACCGCCCATACCAATAATGAGACCGCCACCTGTTTTGGGAGAGAGAAGAATGAGAATAAGGGCGGTAGGAATATATATCCGTGCAAATTTCCACCATGCGGTGAATACTTTTTCAGACTTGTTCTTTACCCATGACATGAGGCCGATGAGGAAAAGAACAGGGGAATAAATTCCAATCCACTCAAGAAAATTAAAATTACTTTTATAGAATGCATAACATGCGGTGTCCCCCCATTCTTTACACAGACCTGATTTTCTCGGAAGACCAACCGCAAAGCCGGCAATAAATAAAAATATTGAACTCATCATTAAGTAGATAGATTGTTTAGTAGAAAGAGTCTTCAATTTCATAATTTCAAAAAAATTAATTAAATGAGTAATACGATTATCTCTGTACACTTCTCAAGAGTCTTTCTCTCAAACGCATAATTTTTTCTTTCAGAATTTTTTTCTTGTGTTGTATCGGCTCGGACAACTGCCCGATAAGCACATCAACAATCGCATCAATCTTTACTCGTTCACCTTCGCTGATTCGCATTTTTGGCTGTAGCCTCGGATTGGTCAGTATGGCAATCTGTTTTTTGAAAGCAAGAAGAAGGGCTTTTTCAGCAATGACATTACCGCGTGTGTGCAGTTTTTCCATGGTAGCAACTTGCAAGAGAAGAGCCCTTTTTTGGTTGGATGAAAGCGCTTTGATTGCTTCCTTTAGTATATCGTAATCAATCACTCCTTTCACCTCATCGGTGAATGCATAGACGTCTGGAACGCCGTCATTATTATTGTCCAGCGTAAGGATATCAACATCAGAAACGGATGTGAGAGTGAGTGTTCCTGTGCTGCTAGACGTAACGGGAATGTCAGTAAAGACAGTATGTCCCGCCACATCATCTCCGTGCGTTTCCTCGACTTCAAGTGTGAAAGTACCATTTCCCTCCGCGTCAAGGACGAGCATGATGGGATTGTTACCGGATACCCCGGCGTATTTCGTCTCACCCCATTCTTCGTAAAATGAATTGGGAATGTTTTCTTCATAAACACGAATATCGGATGTTGTATTGGGGTTGGGAATGAAAAACCAACACAAAAAAACCAACACTAAGTGTTGGTATAAATACCAACACTTAGTGTTGGTTTTTTTGTGATTTAAAGATTGGGATTTGGGATTCTCCTTATTAAGTCCCCCATCACGCTTCTTCATGGTATAATAGACACCATACCCATCATTTCCATACATTCCTATGGCACCAAAAAAAGCGACCAGGACTCCCCGTCCGGACATTCCCGAACGCGACGGCAATACCGATATCAGCGATACCATCAAGGCCATTCAGACCAAATTCGGCGAAGGTGCCATTATGAAACTTGGCGACAAACCGAAAGTAGACGTGGATGTTATCCCTTCAGGTTCTATCGGTATTGACCACGCTCTTGGCGTGGGGGGCTTCCCTCGTGGACGTATTATTGAGATTTTCGGCCCCGAGTCATCAGGTAAAACAACACTCGCACTTCATGTCGTCGCCGAAGCTCAAAAGAAAGGTGGTCTCTGCGCATTCATTGACGCGGAACACGCTATGGATCCGGACTATGCCCGCAAGTTGGGAGTCAAAACAGCAGAACTTCTCATTTCCCAACCGGACAACGGTGAGCAGGCACTTGAAATCGCCGAGAGTTTGGTCCGTTCAGGCAAAATGGACGTCATCGTCATTGACTCTGTCGCGGCACTTACACCAAAAGACGAAATCGAGGGAGAAATGGGCGCACAGCACGTCGGCAAACAAGCACGTCTCATGAGTCAGGCACTCCGCAAATTGACCGCCATTGTGGACAAGACAAAGACTGTCGTCATCTTTATCAACCAAATCCGCATGCAAATCGGCGTCATGTTTGGTAATCCTGAGACAACGCCCGGAGGGAAAGCGCTCAAATTCTACACCTCCGTGCGCGTAGATATCCGTCGCATCGCACAAATCAAAAAAGGCGAAGAAGTCATTGGTTCGCGCACGCGGGCAAAGATTGTCAAAAACAAAGTTGCGGCGCCTTTTCGTCAGGCGGAATTTGATATCGTATACGGCGAAGGTATCTCGCGCGAAGGTGAAATGCTTGTCTTAGGTGAACAACTCGGCGTCGTGGACAAATCCGGCTCATCGTATTCGTTCGGTGAAGAAAAACTCGGTCGCGGCTATGATGCGGCGCGTGAGTTCTTGAAAGAGAACAGGAAGATGGGGAATGAGATAGCGAAAGCAATAAGCAAAAATCTGGAAGAAAAAGAAAAAAATAAAAAGTGATAAAACGATAAATGATTAACTATAAACTTTAAAAAACGTACGTAATACGTATATCTGAAAATATTTTTCGAGGTTCATACAAAAATACCGCTGTATGGAAAAAGTCTTTTTCTTTTGCTCAAGAAATATATCGCATGATGGAAACATTTCCCGATTCTGAAAAATTTGGTCTAACATCACAAATGCGAAGGACGTCTGTTTCTATTCCTTCAAATATCGCAGAGGAATACGGGAGACGCTCAAAAAAAGACCTCCATCATTTTTTCCATATCGCATACGGTTCCGCTTTGAATTGGAAATACAAATTTCCTTATCAAAGACCCTTCTAAATATTGGACATGTTGACTACGGTGCGGCAGAAAAGTTACTCAATGAAACAATCAGACTTCTATACGTCATACTCAACGACATATAGAGATGACTTTACTTTTTATCGTTTATCGTTTATCGTTTCTTCCATGTTAGACTATAACGAACTAACGGTGGGTACCTATTTCGTCATGGATGGACAACCATACGAGGTTGTGTTTTCCCAGACCGCGAAAAAAAATCGCCAAAAAGCGACCAATCAGACAAAGGTGCGCAATATGATTTCCGGCAAAACGGTGGAAAAGACGTTCCATCAGTCGGACTCGTTTGAACTGGCAATCATTGAAAAAGGTACCATCGTCTATCTGTACAAGGACCCACGCAAAGGGGAATACTGGTTTCGCAAGGCCGACAATGTAAAAGACCGCTTCATGTTGCCTGCTGAAACTGTCGCGGACAAACTGCTTTTTGTAAAAGAAAACAGCGAGCTTGAGGCGCTGTTGTTCGGACGCGACGAGGATGCGAAAATCATCGGTATCAATCCCCCGATCAAGGTGGACCTCACTGTGACCGAGGCGACTCCCGCTGTCCGCGGCAATACCGCGCAAAACGCCACACAAGAAGTAACCGTAGAAACGGGTGCAACCATCAATGTGCCGATGTTCATCGCGCAAGGTGATGTCATTCGCATCAATACCTCGACGAAAAGTTACGTGGAGAGAGCGTAAGTAAGTTTGTATTCCTAAAAATACTGAAATACACATCATTTCCTTGGTGGGTATTTCTTTTTTGTACAGAGAGTTCTTATTTCATAGTTCGTAACGCGACGGACAGACAAGTTGTCGGTTGTTATCCTACCCACACCTTTGTAGTGCTGGGGTTGTTAGTTGTCAGCGCGACAGATATGACTATTCTCAAAACGACGACTGGGCAAAACAGGAACGTTAGATTAAACCTAACGTTTTTGTGCGACCACCAAAGACATTCCGCGATATTGTAAATATTGATATACTTGAGGGACATGGATTATCTTTTTCTCGCTGTTTTTGCCCTCTATATTGTCGGGGCAATATATGACGACTTTGCGTTCGCCAAGGTGTGGCGAGAACGCGCATACCGTCCGCGGGATTTTTTTGCTTGGCTTCCCACAACATTCGGAAAAGAGACCCTAAAAAGTTTTCCTGTCGGAGGACGCGCGATATTCGCATTTGGTGTTGTTGTTGTTACCTATGGCATGACAACATACACCATACTCATCGGGACACTCTTTATCCTCGCGCTCGCGCTCACCAACAACATCTGTAATTGTACACGGATGCGCTTTACACTCCCCCAACATATTGATCGCGCATTACTCTCTGTCGCCCTTCCCTCTTTCATGTTGGAAGGCATCGCGTTTTTCCTGCTTCTCTCCATCATCTCGTCTGTCGCACCGGCAGATGCATATGCGTACACAATGCTCGCTCTTTCTTCGTTTCGATTTGTCAGTATCGCTCTTGTTGCTTCTCTTGTATCACCATTCACTACTCGCACGACATAATGTATGTCCATTCGCACATTTATCAAACACACCGTCATCACAATACTCTCTGTAGAAGCGCGTGCCGTTATCACAACACGCAAACCGCACATCATCGGCATTACCGGAAGCATCGGCAAGACATCCACAAAAGACGCCGTGTACGCACTTATGTGTGAATCGTTCATCGCTCGTAAAAGCAAAAAAAGTTTCAATAGTGAATTCGGAGTACCACTCACCATCCTTGATCTCCCCACCGGATGGAACAATCCATTCGTATGGCTTGCAAATGTATGGCGCGGCATGTGGCGTATCATCAGTCCCGCCCACTACCCCGCGTGGCTCATTCTTGAAATCGGTGCCGACCACCCAAATGATATCGCACACGCGACACGGGGTATGGCACTTGATATCGCCATCATCACAGCAATTGGCGACACGCCGGTGCATGTTGAGTTTTTCCCCTCCGTTGATGCCGTTGCCGCCGAAAAAGCAACACTTCTCAACGCACTCTGTTCTGGCGGAACAGCAATATTAAACGGCGATGATGCACGTGTTGCTTCTCTTGCGCAAACTCTTCCGCAAGACCGCCACGTGCTCTTGTATGGGACCAAAGAACATAACGCCGTTCGTGCCGAAAATATCCACATCATTTATACAAATGACAAACCGACAGGGCTTGCGTTTGATATCGTCACCAACAATACACGATATCCCGTCACACTCACGCACACCATCGGCGCGCATCATGCCTCTATAGCACTTGCCGCGTTTGCCGCCGCAACCATTGCAGGCATATCCCCCGATGAAGCAGTCGCTCGGCTTGGCACCATGGCATCCACACCGGGACGTCTCTGTCTTATTGAAGGTGTTCGCAACATCACACTTATTGATGACACATACAACGCGTCTCCTCTTGCCGTTGCTGCTGGACTTGCGACACTTCACAATATTAAAACACGGGGAACAAAAATTGCCGTCCTCGGTGATATGCGTGAGTTGGGTAACTTCACACAAGAAACACACCGATCTCTTGGTGCTGATGTCGCACATTCATGCGACATGTTCATCGCAGTCGGAACATATGCAAAAACTATTGCAGAAGCAGCACAACAGTCGGGAATGGATGCCTCACGCATTACTACATTCTCTAATTCTAGTGATGCCGCGGCTGATATTGACTCTCTTATTCCAGATGGCGCGACAGTGTTCGTCAAAGGGTCCCAAGGAATTCGCATGGAACATATCGTCAAAGTACTCATGGCACACAAGGAAGATGCTGCGACACTTTTAGTGCGTCAAGAACGAGAGTGGAAAAACAGAGAGACAAATTGTTAGTTGTTAATTGTCAGAAAGAACTAAAACGATAGTTTTCAGAAACGAAAGAACTATTCTCATTTCTGATGGACAAATTGGAATACCTAAAAACAATATATGCAAAAACCCTCAAACTTTTCCTACTCCCCAAACAACACGCAGACAAGTATCCGCGTGTTGTTTTTAAACCCTTGTGGGGTGAACATTATTGATTAACGTATGGAAGGAGTCCCATAAAACGAGCACGTTTGATGGCAGTCGCCAACTGACGTTGATACTTGGCGGAGACACCTGAATAGTGGCTCTTCTGCATACGCCCATGTTGATTCGTAAACTTCTTGAGCGTCTCAGTATCTTTATAATCAATATATTTGATATTGTTTGCGGTAAAATAGCATTGCATAAATAGTATGTGAGTATACAAGTATGAAAGTATACAAGTATATGAATAATAAATGTGTAACGAAAAAATACTATATTCCCTATTCCTTCCCTTTCGCAAGGATTGCATGTATCATCTTCATGACTTTTTGCAAAAACCCAAGAACTGAATCATATTCTTTTTCTTTTATATATTCAAGCTCCTTTGCTATCATGATTTGTGTTTCCAACTCGGCGGACGACCCATACGCAACTCTCAGAAATTGATGGAAGTATATTTTCAACTCTCGTGCATATCCTTCTGCAATATTAGACGAAATCGAGATAACGACACGCAGCATTTGCGATACCAGTCTATATCGTTCACTATCAGAAAAGTTCTTCGTAATACGATAAATATCCAAAGAAAACTCAAACGCTTTCTTTCAAACAATCAACAAATGATACGATCCTTTTCGGTCTGTACCGGTCATACTCATCTTCTTATATACTCGTTACTCGCGTACTCGTTCCTAAAATGGAATATCATCAGGATTAATGTCTTCGGTCGGGTATTCAATGGTCTCAAGTTCTTCATGTGCGGGGACAGTATTTGTCGCGCCACCAGCATCCGCGTGAGTGCCGTCATCTTTGCGGTATCCCACACTTGGTGCATCCCCGGGACGACGTGGACCGAATTGTACTTGTTCAACCACGACTTCCGTTCGGAAATTTTTCTTTCCATCGGGACCTTCCCAACTGCGTGTTTGCAAACGCCCTTCGATAAACGCACTGCTCCCCGTCGTCAGATACTGGGCGATGAGTTCGGCACTGCGTCCGAAGGCAACCAAACTATGATACTCGCTCGCTTCGTTCCAATTACCCACCTGATCACGATAGCGACGATTTGTAGCGATACTAAAAGAACATACTTTTGATCCTGAAGGTGACACACGGAGTTCTGGCTGACGTGTAAGATTTCCGTACAAGAATACTTTGTTGATGTACATAATATAAGGTGTTAGTTTTTAGATTATTAAGTGACTCATGTGACTTAGGTGGTAGAATTAACTTTCAACTTGTTAGAAACGAGACTAGGTTTCAATTTTTTCTTCCACCAATTCGTCAATGCTCTTGTCTATCTCTTCCTCATTCACAACATCCGTCTTTTTCTTGGCACCTTTACGAGCGCCGACACCGGGTGCCTGAGATTTCACGGAAGCGTTCACGTTGAGAGGTGGTCGTTTAATAAGGATATAACGAAGGACAATGTCATTCTTTTTCGCTGCCGCATCAACCGCGAGTGCAGTCTCGGCGGAACCCTCAAAAACAACCCATCCAAAGTATCCCGCTGTATATGTCGTTTTCTTGTGTTCACGAGAAATAGACATGGGATACGCCAAATCGCGGAGAGAAGGGTCGGCACTTGTCTGCACGATGCCACCCTGTTTAGTAATAATTTCTTTTAAACCGACGACTTCCGCCGTAAGCTTTTCTTCAGGAATAGCGGAAACAAACAAATACCCGAGCTCATACAGCCGGTTTTCCGCCTCTTCTGTGTGTGCGTCTTTTTTACTCATGCACGCCATGATACCAGAAAAGTCCTCACTATGCAATATACACAACGTATAAACCAATCATCACTACCTTCATTCATCTGAGTAAGTTACATGTATATGTATATTACAAATACATACATTACTCAACGGGTATTGTTACTTCCAGAGAAGATATATGTGATGTATCAAAAATAGATTCAGAAATAGAGGTAATTTCCAATACGTTCGTTCCATTATCAGAGTTGGCACCATTCATATATTGTGGGGAACCGTCCGTGGTCGCCTCAGGTACTGGAGATATTCCCGATTCAACACCTTCTCTATATCCCTCTTCTCTAGGTAAAACGTCTGTTGGCGCAACATTTTCCGAATCAGTATCAGTATCATCGGGTAAAATCACACCGCCTAATTCACTATTGTCGTGAATAACCGTTTCTCCTTCAACAGATGAAATACGGTCATTCATGCGCAAACTTTCACATGTTCCCTGAAGTGCCTGCATGACACCCGCGGACATCTTGAGACAGTATGGTTCTCCGGTCACTTCATCATACAGCGTAATACCCGATGGTTTCTCGCGGCTTCCCACCTCCATATCACCTTTCACCACCAATCCGTTTACCGTAAGAAAACCCTCTGTATTTACATGCCACGAATCATCTATACCTATGATTTCCGCAATGTTGTATATACTTCCTCCATTCATATCGAGATTACCAACAGGGACAATCCTTCCGGTACCCAAGTCTATCGTCCAGAAGATTTCATCCATAGTTCCCTTCTGGATATATGATGAAAGAAGTGAGGCCAGACGTGTGCCGTTCATGGGATCTTCAGCGAGCATTCGTGTGATTGGTGCATACATTGTGGCCATCTCTATAACCGAAGCATTTTCCTCACCAACACCGGAAAGCGATGTGATACCCATCAAAAGGTCATCGATACGTTTATTTGTTGCTTGAATACCAAGCACCATATATCCGAGTGTGTTAACAGGATTTACAACATTACCATTATAATGCATCGCCCATGATGCTTCATCAGCCATAACACCCACATACTGTGTATCAAAATCACCGGTTCCCATACCTTCTTTATAATGAAACCGATAAATATTTGTTGCAAGAAGTGTCTCAAGCGCCTCTTGAGGATCTTCAACGACCCCATCTATATTTTTAAGTTCACGTAATGACCCTGCCGCCGCCCAAGAGAGAACCCCATTCCCCGCGGCGTCAGTAAGTTGTTGCCCCGCACTACCTACAGTAGTAGGGAGAGTATACGTAATATTAGCACTCTGATCCCCCCCCTGAAAAATACTATAATATTGAGGTGAGGTACCTGTTTCAATAATTCCCAATGTCCCGGACACGGAAAGCATCTGACTTGGAGAAGTTGTACCAATACCCACATTGCCCGCGTTATAATAAATGCTTGATCCATTTACTGTCCAAAGACCCGATCCCCCTGTTATAAACGCATCATATCCGGCGAGCGTTCCCATACCCATATAATCAATATTAACAAGATCCACTGAACCTATACCTGAGTTTGTGGCAACTATACCCGCAGTTAAAAGATCGCTTGTTGTTGTTGGCAATCCGGTGGATACATAGTCTGTCCAAACTTGTGTCCCTGAATCATTGTATATATAGAAATCTGCCCGTGTAGCGTCTCCATTAACAACAATTTTGAATCTATACCAATCTGTATCTCCCGTAGATACCGTATATGTTGTTCCTGTTGCCACTGTCCCCCCAGAACCTCCTCTCATACGACCGGTAACCGTTGTTCCCGATATTTCAAATGCAACACTGTCCGTCGGTGCAGTACTTGTTGTTGCATCGTGAAAACCAAGATAGATAGTCGTCGTACCGCTTCCCGCCGTTCGAATATTGGCGACTCCTTCAAATACATATCCTCCGCCAATCACCATCGTCGTATTTGTTCCCACAATACGGTATCCACCGTTTGCGGTTCCTGACCCTCTCAGCAACAACGCACCGGGATGATATCCATTTGCCATTGCGGCGGCAGTCGGAGCATTTGCCGTTCCCGAAGAAACTGCTACCCCCAGGAAAGGATCCATGGACGTCGTACCGCTAGTATGAAAATGATTGAACGACCAAAAATCTTTTGGTGTTACCGAAGAAGAAGACGCTCCAAAATTAATCCATGATCCGCCACTGTTCTTGTACTGGAGCGTGCCACTATTATCACGAAACCCATATCCACTCGTACCATCAGTATCACCAAAGTTGATATATGAAGACGCGTTGAGACCAATGTTGCCTGCGACATCAAGGAGGTGATCGGGAGTGATATCACCAAGACCAATCCACCCAGCCGACTTGTCCAAATACAGATCATCCGTGAAGAACGCAATGTCGCCATTCGTGGTGGCATCGGTGTCGAAGGAAAGGATATTGCCGGAAGTGTAGGAAATCGTGCCTTCGTCGGTCGTCGACGTACCGAGGTGTATGGTCTCTCCGCCGAGATAAAGATCGTTCCAGCGGTTTGAGGTGGAACCGAGAGTGTACGTCTCATTGGCCGAAGGAAGCAGGTTGCCGACAATTGAGACATCCCCACCCGATGGCGTGATGGTGAGGTCACCGCCGGAAGTCGTCTGAAAGTCAGTGTAGACTGAACCGTCGGTGTAGGTGAGACGCAGTTGAGGGTTCGTCGCGTCGAGGACGTCAAGACGGCGGTCAGGACCGGTCGTGCCGATGCCGACAGCACCATTTCCATTAATCATAAAACGGACAGCGCTCTGTGTCGCGTCATAAATACCGAAATTCCCCGCTCCAATAACATTACCACTTCCACCAGAAAGTATGTTATATGTGTGTCCACCATCACCACCATTATGAGAGAGCATAATTTCCGGTCCATGATTTCCAGCATTATTTTCAATTTGAATATTCCCATTATGGACAGTGAATAATTGGGATGGAGTTACGGTGCCGATGCCGACCCGCCCAGCCGACTTGTCCAAATACAGATCATCCGTGAAGAACGCGATGTCGCCATTCGTGGTGGCATCGGTGTCGAAGGAAAGGATATTGCCGGAAGTGTAGGAAATCGTGCCTTCGTCGGTCGTCGACGTGCCGAGGTGTATGGTCTCTCCGCCGAGATAAAGATCGTTCCAGCGGTTTGAGGTGGAACCGAGAGTGTACGTCTCATTGGCCGAAGGAAGCAGGTTGCCGACAATTGAGACATTTCCACCTGAGGGCGTGATGGTGAGGTCACCGCCGGAAGTCGTCTGAAAGTCAGTGTAGACTGAACCGTCTGTGTAAGTGAGACGCAGTTGGGGGTTCGTCGCGTCGAGGACGTCAAGACGGCGGTCAGGACCGGTCGTGCCGAGACCAAGCGCATTACCCGTATCATTCCAGAAGAAGTTGGCATTGTCCTGCGCGAGCACGCCGGAAGCGCCGGCGAAGAGGATGGACCCCTCGGTTGCACTCGTAATGGAGGCGCCGATTGCCATGCCGCCGGAACCGGATCCGAGGTTTGCCCAACTTCCACCGGAGTTCTTATATTGAATCGTACCACCGTTGTCGTAGAAGCCGTAACCGGAGGTTCCGTCGGTATCACCGAAGTTTATATATCCTGACGCAGAGAGCCCGATGTTTCCCGCAACATCAAGACGGTGATCGGGAGAATAATCACCGATGCCGACTTGTCCTGTATTGAGAAACATGACGGAAGCCGCGGTAGAATTCACGGAATCAGGAATGAACGCGAGTCCGGTTTGTCCGATTGTCCACGCCGGGAGGGTTTGAGCAATATGCCAATACCCCCCCTGCCCACTGACATGGTTGCGAAGCGCTAATTGATAAAGGTTGTTCCCCTGCACGGTAAGAGTCGCATCGGGAGAAAGAGTTCCCCCATTTCCCAACGCGGAAAATCCCTCCACTATGGCGTCGCCCGCTATTTCCACGGATCCACCGCCGGAAATATCGCCACCGACGGTAAGAGTGCGATCGACGGAGAAATCACCTCCGGCATCGATAAAACGAATATTATCCACCCAACCGGTGTCACTCCCTGCTGAATCTATAATGTCCTTTGCGTATTTCCACCGAAAACTGTGAGAACCCGCGGAGCCGACGTTATATACAACCTCAACCCAGGAAGACGATCCTGAAATGCGTTCTTTGTATCCAGACAATAAAGTACAGGTATCATTGTCGACGCAGAAAAGTAGATAATCATAATTCGTTTCGGAACTGACTTTCCAATAAAAACGGATCTGCCCCGTCGACGAAGAGAACGTATAGTCACGGTCAAGCCATGTCTCCTGTCCGTCAGACACGTCCCCACCCACTGCTGATGCCGCCCCTTCTTGATAGTCTCCTGTCGTTCGCGACCAGTTCGCCGATCCGCCGGTCGTCCAGCTCGTCGGAGGAAACGTAACGCCTTCAAATCCCTGACTTTCAGCATACGCACCTTGGACATGCCCGTCTCCGAGGACATGAAGTTCAACAGACGGACTCGTCGTCCCGATGCCGACCCGCCCAGCCGACTTGTCCAAATACAGATCATCCGTGAAGAACGCGATGTCGCCATTCGTGGTGGCATCGGTGTCGAAGGAAAGGATATTGCCGGAAGTGTAGGAAATCGTGCCTTCGTCGGTCGTCGACGTGCCGAGGTGTATGGTCTCTCCGCCGAGATAAAGATCGTTCCAGCGGTTTGAGGTGGAACCGAGAGTGTACGTCTCATTGGCCGAAGGAAGCAGGTTGCCGACAATTGAGACATTTCCACCTGAGGGCGTGATGGTGAGGTCACCGCCGGAAGTCGTCTGAAAGTCAGTGTAGACTGAACCGTCTGTGTAAGTGAGACGCAGTTGGGGGTTCGTCGCGTCGAGGACGTCAAGACGGCGGTCAGGACCGGTCGTGCCGAGACCAAGCGCATTACCCGTATCATTCCAGAAGAAGTTGGCATTGTCCTGCGCGAGCACGCCGGAAGCGCCGGCGAAGAGGATGGACCCCTCGGTCGCGGATGTGATAGAAGAACCAATAGCGATTGAGGCGGCTCCGGGTGCGGCCCACGACAACACGCCAGATCCGTTATTGGAAAGCACATAGCCGCTTCCTCCCGCTTGTCCCGCTGGAAGCGTGTAGGTTATATTGCCGGACTGATCCCCCCCCTGAAATATAGAGTAATACGTCGGTGTTGTTCCTCCTTCAAGAATACCGAATGCACCGACAATTGAGACATCCCCACCCGATGGCGTGATGGTGAGGTCACCGCCGGAAGTCGTCTGAAAGTCAGTGTAGACTGAACCGTCGGTGTAGGTGAGACGGAGTTGTGGGTTGGATGCGTCGAGGACGTCAAGACGGCGGTCAGGACCGGTCGTGCCGATGCCGACGTTGCCGCCATCAAGAACAGTCAGAACTTCACTTGCTCCATCCATGAGATTCAAAATATCACCAGCGCCTGACTGGGTAATAGTGAGTATCGTCGATGCGGATGTAGCACTCATAGTATCGGACACATCGGAACGCAAGAATGATCCATAATCAACTCCGTCCAGTTTATCCGCCTCAAACGCCGCGGGAACCGCCCCGAGTTTTTTGCGTGGTGTCATTTCTCCATCCCATACCGGTGTACTTCCCGATCCTCCAATTTCAACGCCGAGGTAAAGCGTTTGTCCAAAATCAACACTCGCGATTGAAATCACATCCCCGAGAAGTACAGAGAAAAGACCACTGATAAGTTGGGGACGACTATCCGTACCAGTACCGTCACACGTTGTTCCCGCGTCGGGTGAGTAACACAATGTCTCCGTCCAAATCGGACTTCCCCCGTTGGTGCAGTATACAAGCGAAAACGCATATTGTAATGACCATCATTCACGGCAACATCGCTCGTATTTGTCAATTTTCCTTGATAATTGATTTCCGGATTGAAGGCGGCACGTACCACGACAAACCACAGCACTCCTACAAGAAGTACCACGAATGCTATGCTATATCGTATATGTGTCGTATTCACCATAATTGTATTAATGTTGTCGCTTTATTAGTTTAGAAAAATATTTTTTCTTTTTTCTTCTTCGCAAAAGCAACATGAGAATAAGGAGAAGCGCAATCCATCCGTAACAGAGCAAGAAACGCCATCCGTTCAATTCTTCAGTACAGTACGCGCACAATCCCACAAACATAGGATTTTCTTCACTTCCCATTATTCCCGGCACAACAAGTTTCCCTTCAAACTTTTTTAACACTTGATGTTTATAATCAAGAACTGTTGCTGAAACACGATAGATACCGGGACGCGCAAACGGCGCAAGTGTTGCCGCATATGCTTCTTCTTCCTTTTCTCGCCGCAAAAGAAACGGGAATGTCTTTGTAGAGTCATCCGAGTCAGTGAGTGTGATACCGATTGTTTTCAACACTTCGGGAACTGCATCATATCCGAGAGAAATCTGAAGATTTCCTGAAGCATCTACCATAATCGTATCTCCTCGCCGAACGACATCCTTACCAAATTGGATAAACCGAAAATCATCAAATGATAGATTACGAAGATCTTCGGGTATCGTCTCTTCTGTCGGAAGAATTTCACCATCATCAAATACATCATCTCCCTCTTCCTCATCCTCACTTCCCTCTTCCAACTCAGGAATACGCACGCGTGCCAACGCTCCCGACGCGTAATTACCCGAATCATCCTCAGCAAACGCTGCATAATAATACGTCGTCCCTTGATGAATCCATGTATCACGCACAAATTCTTTGCGTCCTTCATAGACAACTAATCCATCATAGGGATCTTCGGGAAAAAAGATGTCCGATCGTACAATACGCACACGTTTGAAATCCGCATCAGGCGGATTGTTCCATGACACATCTACTCCTTCATCACGATATGTTGCCGTAAAATCAGAAACGTTCGCCGGCGATGTCATGTCAAGAATACGATCTGTCCGAAACAATATTCCCTCTACAGTTACCACTCTTCCATACACATCTGTCGCGCGAAGCGATAATGCATATTGTGTTCCGGGTGAAAGTCCGTCGATTGACACGCTATGTTCTGTGACAGAAGATATTTCGGTCAATTGTCCCTTTCCATACACACCCTCCGTACCCCACACAAGTGTTGCAACCGAGGGCGTGGTCGTCGTCCACGAAACGACGACCCCTGTTACAGAAGGGTCTGTAGAAACACCGGAAATGGAAAACTCCGGTACAAGGAAACTGACTCCTCCCGGCGACGGAGGTGATGGCGGTGGAACAACTACATCTCCCACTTGCTGATGAATGATAGTTGTATCATACGTTACTGCCGAGTACATGTTTTCTGGAACCACACTGACATATCCGAACACACACAGAAGCATCGTTACACATAGTCGAGTGCTTATTTGTGTATATCGTGAGGATATTCCATGCATACTTTTCAAAGAACATTATCGACTATTGTGCGACCGCGGTCGCTGTTACCGTTGCGGTATAACTTCCTGAAGGAGCAAACACACTATCTTGTTCGGTTGCGACACACATATATGTCGCGGTTCCGGAAACACTTGTCCTGTCTTCAGAAGAAGCAAGCAAAATGTCATTCAATCCATCAAACCCGATCCACTTAAGTCCTGACGAAGGAGTGTCGGCCGCATCAATACAATTTGACTGCGCATCACTTCCCCATGTCACAACCCCAACATCCGTTCCGTGCCCCGAAAATCCAAACTCATATGCGGATGTTACACTCCATGTTTCCGGTGTACCGGAGATGACTTCAGAATAATCCATAAACGCTTCACTCGTCACAGCATCAACGAGAGCGGGAGAGGCAGATGCGTGAACGGAAAGCGCGTATCCTGACGCATCATCAGTTATCACCGTCCATGATGTAGATCCAACAGCAGAATTTTGCGCCATTGAAAGTGCGGTAAGCGTTATGTCTGCACCCGGTGTCATGGATATCATCGACCCGTGCATTTGTTGATACCCTGCATGGAGACTATATGTCGCGCTCGCCGAATCTCCGGTCGCCATTTCTCCAACCGTATCCTCCATATGATACGTTGAACTCTCTCCATATATACCCCCCACATTTACACTATCAGCATTCATTCGATATGACGCACTTTGCATAACCGCACCAAACGCATACGGCGCAATACACACAAAACACACGACAAAAAGCCCCAAACGAACATATCTATGTGTTATATTAATACCACATAAAGAATCTTTCATATCGTTAAAAGAACGTCGTACCATCACCTCTTCATAAGGTGGTTATGATTTGCGAGTGAATTCAAATGTGGCAAAAAACCAACGTATCACAAGAACACAGATACCAAGTATGACGAGTCCGACAAGTGCTTCCCTCCACGGTAAGACACCGAAAGAAATACTTCGCGTGTCAACAATATCGTCATAGCCGCGATTTTGCTCAAGTGTCGCAGTATAGTAGCCGAAAAGTGGTCCGTGCTCCCATGTTATCTTGCGATACCGAAGTGACTCCGGCATGGCATAGTAGGGCGTTACTTCCACTTCTCCAACCGTCATACCAAAGATGTTGCGTACAGTAATCATACCGTACGGATTGACATGCACGGACCCACTGTTGCGATACAACATTTCAAATCCGATTGGATCTTCCGTAACAAAGACCGGTGATCCGCCGGAAACACGAAAATCTTCAAGTGCGCCATTTTCGGCAACATCACCATTTACGCGGACAAACAGAAGTGCCCCAAGACGTGATATTGTCCGTGAGGCATTGGCATCTTGTCCGAAACTTTTACTTTCAAAGAGTACGCTTCCGTATAAACCGCCCGGTTCCGCATCTTCGGGAATAGAGACAGTAACTGGCAATGTGATACGTTCTCCTGACTCAAGTGTGAATGTATTAACTTCAGGAGTCATATAATCTCGAAGCGAATACGGACCACGTTTATCACCAAGCAAAAGCACCGGGCGCATCGGATCATCCGAACCGACCATGTCCTCAACGGACACAGAAAAAGTAAGTGGCCCCGCAGTGCGGTTTGTTACTTGAAGTTCGGTGGTTGATTTGTGTCCCGGATCGACAAACAATTCAATCTTCGCCGGCTCCAGAACAAAGTCTCCTCGTACCGGACCTCCCATATGTGTAATCGTATATGCGAACACTTGTCCGGAAAACGCAAACGCACTTACCCATACAAGCCCCCATATACGTATACTTTTTATAGATAATAAATAAGAATACATATTAATTATGGCGTCGTTGCTGTTGCCGTTACGGTGGCGGTGTATGCTCCCGAAGGTGCAAAAACACCGTCTTGCTCTGTTGCGACGCACATAGTAGAAGCAGTCCCTGATGTGCCTGTTTCAGAAGAAGATGTTGCAATCCTAACGTCGGTCAATCCGTCAAAACCTCGCCAATTGAGTGTAGCAGAAGGAACATTCGCCCCCGCAACACAATCAGTATCACTTCCCCACGTCCCCGAAGGAACATGAGTGCCAAACGCCGAAAAGCCAAACTCATATCCGGACGTTACACTCCATGTTTCCGGCGTACCCGGTGTTCCTTCGGTATAATCAGTAAATTGTTCCAAACCACTTTGTAATGCAGGATCTGTTGATGCATGCAAGTCAAGAGTATACCCCGCTTGATTGTTCGTTGTTACCGTCCATGCCGCACTGCCCACAGCAGTGTTTTGTGTTGTGGAAAGTGCCGTCATGGTAATATCCGACGGAGATGAAATAGAAATCCCGGCCGTCACTGTTTGATTGACGACCACGGAATCATTGACACTTTACGCACGTATCACTACCGGTTCAAACGCAGGATACACCAAAGCACATACAAGAGCGCATGCCAGAGTTAATGAAAAAATTGATAATGTGTTCATAATAATTCTTAAATAATAACTGTGATGAATAATACTGATACTGTCATTTGCAATGAGTCAATCATTCCCTCGTGGTACGGAATAATAAACTCAGCCATAGGGAATCTTTTGCGATATACTTTGCACATCGACCTTGCGCCACGTATTCACGAACGATCCCTTGTTTACGCATCTGAAATCAGACACGCATACAAGAAATCACTCTCCCGTAACCGGTACCATAACAAACATATATTTGTCTTCCTTTCCGCTCTTAAATACCGGTGTGATAATTCCCGTACCATCATCACCAACAGACACGTTGACCGGATCGGAAAATGATTCACAAATTTTTTCTTTCAACATTTCATTATCGCTTTCATTCACCGCTGCTGGAACAACAACCATAGCATTTCCCAAAACCCCATTGTCATCTTTTTCAAATCCAAATAACACCAACGTACGATACGACACTGTTCCAAAAAAATTTCTGGCCGCTGAAACAATACCGTTTACACTACGATATACTCCATACGCAATACGTTCACCAAATAGAGATCCAATCGGTTCTTTTGAAACACCAATGCTTGCCACAGAGACAACATGATTATCAACATCTCCCTGAAAAAAAGAAAGTGTCTCAATTGAAGGAAGATGCGGAACAGCGATAACTGTATGTCCTAAAAGGAACCGAAACATGCCTACAAAAATGACGGCACATATCAAAATCGCAAACGTACTTTCAATGAAGATAGGAATGGCCGCTCGTGATATCTCAGGAACCGTTACACATTCATTCAGAGTATTTTTCAAAGAGCACTTTTTTCTAACAATACTCGTCATCGTGGAATCGTCTCCCTCGACATACGCTGAAAGTGATCCTACGTCAACAAACCATACGCGACCGACACGTAGGGCTTCAACTTTCCCCGACCGACACAACTGACCAATATAGTCAGGAACATACCCCGTCGCTTTCGCTGCGGAGGAGGACGCCATATATGTTTTTCCTCCAATACTGAGAATCTCCTCCATTACATTATTACATATGCTTTCCACAGTACTGTTGATGGTAATCCGTGGATAACTCGGCCATCCGAGAAATGTTGAAAAATAAGAGGTTCTCGGATAAAAACAAACATGCCAGTTACAAAAAAGTGCCGTGATGAAAAATACACACGACACCAATGAAATACTTTGTGAAACCTTTTTAAATTAACATATTTTCGGGAACACGCGACGCGTGTTCATCTCATTGAGACGTATTGCGTCTTCTTGTGATATGTTTTTAATTTGTGCGAGATGCTCAATGACATATTTGACAAATGTGGGTTCATTCCGTCTGCCGCGATATGGAACTGGGGCGACATACGGCGCATCCGTTTCCACCATCATCATATCTTCGGGAATGTATCTGATAACATCATCATAATCTCGGGTAAACGAGATGACTCCTGTAAACGAAAGTGTAAATCCGAGATCAAGAAACTTACGTGCGGTTGATATATCTCCGGCAAAAAAATGAACATTCCCCGACACCTTACCACTATGTGCGGCAATTATATCAAGAATCTCCTCATGGGCATCGCGCACATGAAGCATGAGGGGAAGCCCAGTCTCCTCTGCCAACATGATGTGTTCCGTAAACAACGCACGCTGGCGCGCGTCGTCATTCTCTTGAGATGACTTAAAAAAATCCAAACCACACTCACCAATGGCAACAGTCCGCGGATGATGGGCAAGTTCTCTGAACGCATTCGCATCAAACCCCTCGTCTGGGTCATCACTCGGATGGACGCCGACTGACGCCCATACGTCGGCTTCGTGCTCCGCAAGAAAAACCGCCGCGCGTGATGATGTAAGTCCTGTCCCAACCGTAATTGTTCCGACGCCGACCTCACGCATACGAGCAAGAACATCCACACGGTCCACGTCAAACGCTTCGTCATGAAGATGGGAGTGAATATCAATAAGAGTCATAATATTTCAAAAGTTTCAATTTTCAATTTCAACATAATTTCCAATAAGACAATGTCACAAATGAGAGCACAAAAATTTCTCGGCCATTACACCCACTCATTGCAAAATCGTCTAAAGACTGAAAACGAAAATCAAATATCTTTAAGTATGTATCTATATTCTCGCGAAGAGTGGGGTCTCCGGTTTTTTATTGATCGCTATCCCTTCTTTTATTTTTTTGGCCGTCTCCGGAAGAAGCGGGACAAGCAATGTCGCGATGTCAGACAATTCTTGCACAAGTTCAGAAACAATTTGTTTTGCCGTTTCAGGATCATCCTTCACCAGTTTGAATGGTTCTGTCTCTTGGATACGCAAATCCGCTACACCGATTTTTTCCCATACAATGTCGGCCGCGACATTCCAGAGAAACGCATCTGCTACCTCGCAATATGCAGGAAAATCTTCTACCGTCTTCTCAACGACCGATATGGGGGCCGCGAAATATGTCTCACTCATCTTAAGAATGCGATTTGTCAAATTACCCAAACCGTTCACTAGATGCGCGGTATAATCATCACCAAACCGTTCCATCGTGAAGTCCGAATCTTCAAACGGGTGCACGTGGCGCAACAGGAAATACCGGAGTGCATCGGTACCATACTCTGCGACAACATCATATGGGTTCACCACATTGCCAAGTGATTTACTCATTTTCACTCCCCCACCACCGGTGATAAATCCATCAATCACAACCGTGTGCGTGTTGGAAAGTCCAGCAGCCATAAGCATCGCTTGCCAAATTGCCGACTGTTGGCGCAAGTTATCCTTACCCGCGTATTGCACTGGCGTCCCCCCTTCCCAGTATTTCCGAAACATCTTCGTTTCTTCAGGCCACCCAAGTGTGGAAACGTAATTAACAAGCGCATCAAACCAGACGTACATAACATGCGCGTCATCCCCCGGAACGGGAATGCCCCATGACATTTTTTCTTTGAGACGTGAGATACTAAAATCTTGCAACCCTCCCTCAACAAATTTTTTAATATTGTTGTATCGCACCTCCGGACGAACAAAATCAGGGTACGCAGTATAGAGCGCAAGAAGTTTCTCTTGAAACGCGGAAAATTTAAAAAAATAATTTTCTTCTTTGATAATTTCTATCGGCTTATTTGGATGCTCCGGACAACAACCGTCCACCAGTTCAGACTCTGTCTTTTCTAATTCACATCCCACACAATACTTCGCCTCATATTCTTTCTTGTAAATATATCCGTTGTCTGCGCAACGCTTCCAAAATGTTTGGGCCGCGTGCATATGATGCTCGTCTGTTGTACGGATAAAGTGTACATCTGAAGAAATATCTAAAAGTTTGATAAGTCCACGAAAACGTTTCGCATATCCATCCACGTATTCTTGCGGCGTCTTCCCCGCCTCATGTGCGGCGCGTTCCATCTTCATACCATGTTCGTCAGTACCAGTATTAAAAAAAATATCGTACCCGCGCAGTGTTTTGTATCGCGCGACCGCGTCGGCACGAATAATCTCCATGGCAAAACCAACATGTGGATCAGCGTTTACGTACGGAAGCGTGGTAGTAATGTAAAACGATTTATTGTGTGACATAGTATCCCCACTATAAACCCAAATGGAGAGAGGGACAAGGCGGATGAGTATCGAGAAACAAAAATTACTTTTACACATACTCGTCCTCTCTACAGAGAGTTTGTAGTTCGTAGTTCTTAACACGAACGAACGAGTTGTCGGTTGTAAGTTGTCGATTGTCAGCGTAACTGAGACGATTGTTCACAGGATGATGACTGTTCTCAGTTCTCAGAATAGACTGGCGGAGCATTAGGTTAAACCAAGCGACGTCCGCTTAGTTTAACCTAACGCTCTATAACTTGTCTTCTTTTTCTTTTTTAAAGTTTACAGTTAATCATTTTATAGTTTATCGTTAACAGTTAATCGTTTATTATTTTTAGTTTTGACATATGCTCATTTCTCTTTTTGAAATTCAATGAGCGAACGTTTACGCTTTGAAAAATCATCCATGAGCTCCATAAGAATCGTCGCAAGGGGAACAGAAATAAGGATACCAATGAAACCGGCGAGTTTCGCCCCGACAAGAAGCGCGAGAATAGACACAATAGGTGGTACACCAACAACCTTGCGCACGACGAGTGGATAAATAAGATGATTTTCAAACTGTTGGATGATGATATATAAACCGGCGATAATAAGACCTGTTGTCATGCTGTCAAGGAAGCCGATCGTCACAGCAGGTACGGCGGAAATAATTGGCCCGAATATCGGAATGAGCTCGACAACCGCGGCAATAAACGCAAGCACTAGTGCATAATCAACACCGAGAACTGTTAATCCAAGATACACCAATACACCGATAAGAACACCGAGAATAAGTTGCCCTTGCATCCACTTTCCTATCTTCGTTTGCGCACGTTTCCATAAACCAACAATGTATGATTCATATTTTGCCGGCGCAACCATACGAAGAAAATCTTCTACACCTCGTTCTTGCACCGCAAGATAAAACGACAAGACGATAAGGAGAATAAAACCAAACACACCCCCAAACACCGTGCCGGCAAGCGTAAACATATTACTCGTCACGCCGCTGATTGACGCGCGTATCGTTTCTAAAGATTTTGATACCGAAAATGTGTCAGACAAGTTACCAACCAAACTTTGTGGGGCATACACCGCCGCTTCGGGCGACACAGTCCACACACGTATTGTTTCAAGATATTTTGGTAAGAGTACCACAACATTACCCAACTGTTCAATAAAAAGTGGTACGAACAAATACACGACACCCCCCAATACCAAAAAAACCAAAGCGTACGTAACGAGCACCCCAGCAACGCGAGGAATCTTGTATTGCCCAAACCACTTTATTGCTGGTTCCATTGCGGACGCAATAATAACCGATGCGAGCACTAAGAGTGCAATATCGCGAAGCACATACACAAGCCAAAATAAAACACCAAAAAACATCGCGTGGACAATAGTACCGGTGGTAAAGGTAACGGAGATATGTTTTTCAGACATACCTCAATCATACACGCGCAAGCGCCCGCGGACAAGCGCGGATGTGCAAAATCATTTCTAAATTCGTAGAGAAGATGATTAAGATAACGGTTCTCAGTTATCATCAGGACGGATGGATAAGTTGTCGGTTGTCAGAGGCGACTAACTAACAAGTTGTCAGTTATTTGTTGTCGGTTGTCAGCACGATTGACGAACCAAAACAGTTGTTCTCAAATATATACGGCACACACGCGACGGGCTCAAAGCCCGCCGCGTGTGTGTTCTTGTCTTTTCCGTCTCCTCCGCTTTTATCGTTACCTGTTAATCGTTTATTAATTTATCATTTTCATGTTTTCTTTTTCATTTTTAATAGTTTATCGTTAAGTTGTTTAACGTTTACAGTTCATCTGTTAATCTTCTCACTCAACTTTTTATTTTTCGCTTCTTATCTTTCCTCCGACATAATTAGCCAATTCTCTGATAGGCATCCGCACCTGCTCCCCTGTATCACGATCACGGACGGTCACTGTATCATCTTGCAATGTATCAAAATCAACAGTCACGCAAAATGGTGTACCGATCTCATCTTGCCTGCGATAGCGCTTGCCAACATTGCCATTGTCATCCCATGCAACCTTCGAAATATCTTTCTTAAGGAATACATACACATCCCGCGCTTTCTCAACAAGCTCGGGTTTGTTTTTGAGAAGCGGGAATACAGCGACTTTCACCGGCGCAAGATGCGCCGGCAAGCGAAGTACCACACGTTCTTCCCCATCAAGTTCATCTTTTGTATACGCCTCAGACAAGACAGCAAGAAAGACGCGTCCGAGGCCCATGGATGTCTCAAGAATCCACGGGATATATTTTTCTCCATTCTCATTGTATGAAAGGTCTGTGTTAGAAAACTTTGTATGTTGGGTGAGGTCATAATCCGTACGATCATGGATACCCTCGACTTCGTCAAATCCGTATGTTGGAAAATCGTACTCAATATCCCATGCGTCTGATGCATAGAAGACGAGGTTCTCATGCTGCTTCCACCGCAGGTGCGTCTCATCGATACCGAGCGACAAGTACCACTGCCACCGATCTTTCTTTATCACGTCATACGCGTCTTTGTTTTCATGCGGGCGCACAAAAAACTGGGTATCTGCCTGCTCAAACTCCCGTGTCCGAAACAAAAAGTTGCGTGGGGAAATCTCATTGCGAAATGCTTTACCAATCTGTGCGATACCGAATGGCATCTTCGGATGCATTGAGTCAACGACGTTTTTGAAATTGAGATAAATCCCCTGACACGCTTCACCGGGCAAATATACAGGATTATCCCCCTTTGAGGTAAAATCACCGAGATTGGACTTCACCAGTAAGTTGAAAGCACGCGCGTCAGTAAAATCATGTCCACCACATTTCGAACATGCAATCTTTTCTTTGTTGGCAAGAAAGAGTGCGTTGATGTCCGCCTCTTTCATTTTTTCATCAGCATGCACGCCAATTCTCTCAAGTTCTTTATCAACACGCATACGCGTATGACACGTGCGACATTCCGCAAGCGGATCTGAAAACCCGCCGACATGCCCAGATGCTTCCCAGACACGCGGATCTTTGAACATTGCGGAATCAAGTCCGTAATAATGTTCTTTGTCGTGCACATTCGCCTTCCACCATGACGCTTTGATATTGTTCAAAAGTTCAACGCCGTTTGGACCAAAATCATACAGCCCTGCAGCGCCGCCATATATTTCAGATCCCTGAAAAACAAATCCCTTGCGCTTGGTAAATGCGATAATATCATCCATTGTTTTCTGTGTTGTCATATCACCACAATACCAAAAAAAATGCACTCTCACAATACACGACATCTATCGTGCTACGGAACCTTTTGTTATTGTATACACAGGATCAGAAATGATATTCGTAGTCAACTTATCGGGTGAGAAAGTAATCCGTGTCCGAGCAAACTCATCGTATGCGGAAACGGAAATATCCGAAAGAAGCGGCATAGTATCACCCGCATCCGTTACACTTGGTATAAGACCAATCTGAAACGCAACAGCCGGGCCCGTCGAGTCAATACCTGCGCCGGGAGACATACGCCCGATGCGCCACGTAACCGTTCGAGAGAACTCACTATACGAAAGAGAGCTTCCCGATGGATCAATCATATTTTTCCATGACACTCCATGAGGGAGAATGCCTGTCACTACAACGTCCGATAGTTGATTTGAGGAGTTTGCCGCCGAGAGAAGTATTGTGTATGTCGTTTCTTGTTCTGGCACCGGAGGAAGATTGCCAGTGTTGGTAAAGGGGCCAACGGAATATACGGCGCGAGCCGCAAGACGCATATCCGATCGAAGCAAAATAGAACGTACCACAGCATCAGAACGATCTTCAGCCGACCCCATACTGTCTTCTCTGGTGGCACGAATACTTATCGATAATAAAGATGAAGGATTTTTTGTGCTCACCACACTATTTCCAACCGGATTTCCAAGAGTGAGCGAAAAATCAAGTGTTCCTTTCTCTCTCGGTTCAACAAGCGCAAAATTTTTATATACCCCCGTATCCCACGTAATAGTTCCCGCTGACGAATCATAATATCCGGAAGACGTGTATACTCCGTACTTTGAGATTGCATTGCCATCAAGCGCGAGGACGACTCTTACGTCACGTAAGGGAACGTCCAAATTATTGATATACGTAATGCTTCCAGAAATCTTACTTCCCGGAATAAGCGCGTATGTATCAGCAATAGATCCACCAAGCGCAAGTTGAACACCAAGGAATACATCCTTTACCAACACAGAGACATCGCTTTCATTGTACACATCTTTAAGTTCTCCAAGATGATCGACATTTTCGAGTCCCACGTACGCACGCACAGTTTTTTCGTCATTGTTTTGCCCATTCATAATACCCCTTACAACCACCGTTCGTGAACCCCCTGCGTGAATATCACCGAGACGCCACAGTGTCGTGCCGTCAACAGGCGCGGGATCCGCCGTCTTTGCCTCAAACCCAAACGGGAACTCCATGTGCAACGCGACATCATTCATCACAATATCGGTATTTGAGGTGGTCGTCATGGTAAACGTAATTTCTTGTCCCGCATTCACCTCCGTAAGTGATGAAATAGATACACCGATCGGCGCACTGTCGATGCGAATATCATATGTTTGTGATTTCGTATAAATCGCGTTTGAGTTTTCAACTTGATACTCCAAAACAATTTTGATTTGTTTTACATCTCCTTCTCCTCCAAACACAGTGCCCTGAAGAACGTGCTCAAACGACCCCCCTGCCGCCAATACACCAACGGATTGATATTCATTTGTTATTACATTTCCTTCTTCATCTTTCGCGATAAATCCATCGGGATAGGTAATGGTAAAATTTGCATCCATAACCGCATAACGATTGTTATTCATCACTTTTATATGAACATCAAATTCTTTTCCTCCCGCAATTGATGTCGGTGCATCTATCGCGATTGAAATATTTTGGGATGAAATAAAATTGCTTCCTCCAAAAAACAAAAAAGCCGCAACACAAACCGCGAGCACAAAGAAGGCCGTTGAAACAAGAAAAAATATTTTTTGGATCTTTCCATCAGGTATATCAGAGACACGATGAACAAAGTTGTCATCTTCATCATCAGGTTGCCACACTTCCGACAACACAACGTCACGCGACGAAAGGGTAGGACGGAGTTTTGATTCTTTATGTATAAATCTCTTCCCATACAGTTTCCCCTTCAAATCTTCAATATGTCGCGATTCTTCATATTCTTCTTTTTGCGTATCATCAGACATAATACTTCTAGTATATCATCTGAAAGAAAAAACGCGTATGATATGTTGAAAAATAAAGCAGGCCGGCAAAAGGTGGCATTCTCCTTATAAGTGTGTCTCCGCAAGACTACGTGCAACTTCACGCGTGGCGACACCCTTGTTCGCGGTGACAATCATAACAGTCTCAGCACAAAATGGCGTATCACCGACACGCGCGAGTACGGAAACATTGGACGCGTAGCCAAGAAACGCAAGTATATATAGTTTTGCAGCAAGAACAATTGCGTCCGATGCCATGCCAGAGACAGCATTGTATGTGACATCATGCACGGTAGAGTCTGACGCGATGCTTTGTGGCACGGCGGCAAGAAGTCGCCACGCCGCAACCATCGTCGCAAACAACTCATGCGACGGTTCTTGTCCATGCACAAGACGCTTGACGAAAGACGCGAGCATCATCACATAGGGACTCACGGTCAACTCGGGTACCCCATCATCAGTCGGCATAACACCGGTAATCGTCCACACCTCTTTGCCGCGCACAAGATCGAGTTGTATGTGCGCGTGGTCAGAAAGGTGATATTTCAGTTTGGACACGAGCGCGCGACTACCGCGAGCGACTGCTGGAATCAGTCCGAGATCTGGGGTAAGTATCTGGAAAAAGCGGTCGGACTCCCCCGTCGCGGTTGATGCCAATATGATACCTTCGGTGTGATAGATGTGATACATGAGATGAGTTGTCAGTTAATAATGTTGTTGAAATATATATTGTCAACTTTTGTAGGTTAACATTTTTTATTTTTTTATCTTTTTTCTTTTTTATTTATAGTTTATCGTTTGACCTTTAATTTTTTTTCTTTAATCTTTAACCTCCTCGTCTTATAGATTATCTTCCCTCTTATTTCTTCTCCACAACAAAGATTACTTCTACCTCATCGCCGAGATGAGCAAAAATACCACTCGCAAGCGAAAGAACAAATACAACGTCATTGAGGAGTGCTGTTTTCATAATTGTCTCCTTGTACTTCTCAACAATCGCGCGTACATCGACACTGTCTTGAATAGCAAGTGTTGCCATATCATCCGGCGATAATCCTTTTGCTTTCCGTGCGTCTTGTACCGCGCGGAGGAATTCGCGCATCTGTCCCTCACGACGAAGTTCGGGCGTGATAGTCATGTCATATGCGACGCCATCCCCCGCTTTCTCTTTGTTCGCGACAATCGACTTCACATTGAGTTCGTCCTTGGTGATTTCAGCAAGTTGCGAGTTTTTCACAAATACACCATCGTCAGCGACAAAAAGTGTCGCGAGTGGCTGACGCACTTTGACACCCTCGCGCTTGCGCGCTTCAAGTGCTTGCGACACGATAGCACGCACCGCCACCATGTCGGCAAGCACATCTGCATCAACGGAGCCTTCAGCGGGCCATGTCTCGAGATGCACACTCAACATCTCTCCGCGTGCACCGACATACATACGTTCTGCAAGGAACGGTGCAATAGGGGCAAGGAGTATCGCCGTCTCACGGAGTACCGTACGAAGCGTTGCGAGTGCGGCTGGAGCATCTCCCCCATCATCCTTCATACGTTCACGACTTCGGCGTACATACCACGTCGACAAATCGTCGACGAAATCGACGAATGGACGCACCGCGCGGTCAAGTTCATATGCATCAAGCGACTTGGTCACCTCATTTCTTACTTCGGCGATTCGCGACACTATCCACTTGTCGAGAACGTGTGCGGAAGGAGTTGCATCCGACGACCGCACATCCTGATGCGAATACAATGCATAGAACGATACGACATTTTCAAGTCGCGCAATGGTCTTTTTGTACACCTCATCCACACCACGTTCGGAGAAGCGCAACTCCTCTCCGCGCACCGCAGGTGATCCAAGCAGATACATGCGGAGAGCGTCCGCTCCATATCGGCTGGCAATATCCATCGGGTCAGGATAATTTTTGAGCTTCTTACTCATTTTCTTACCATCCTCCGCGAGAATGAGACCGTTCACGATGACATGCTTGTACGGCGCTTTATCAAAGAGCCCGACACCAAGCATGAGAAGCGAATAAAACCATCCACGCGTCTGATCCAGCCCTTCGGCGATAAAGTCCGCGGGGAAATTGGCGGTAAACAAGTCCTCGTTATGTGCGGGATACCCGAACTGTCCAAACGGCATGGAACCCGACTCAAACCAACAATCAAACACATCAACAACACGACGATATTCGACACCCTCTTTTACAAGAACGACATCGTCAATATACGGGCGGTGCACATCAAGTTCGTAGTCGGCATTGTGTGGGAGAGGGACAAAATCAAAACGGCGATAAGTGCCTGTTGAAAGAAAATCTTCCTTTTTTCCCTCACATTGCGCAACCAACTCATCCAGCGTCTTGCCTTGTGCACCAGCAACAAGCATGCGCGCAGGACTATCGTGCGTCACAAAAAGGATACGCTTATCAGTGTATTTTTGTTCATACGCATACAGAGCTTCCGTCATGCGGCGTTTTGTTTCAATCTGACTCTCCCCTTCTGGACGCGATGTGGCGAGCCATGCACGCGTGTTTTCAAAATATGTATCATCACTTGTAATCGGTTTACCCTCAAACACACCCACATTCGTCTCACGAATATACTCATCGGTCACAATCGCATCCGGTGATATGCCAAACGCATTGGCAACTTGCATAGCAGTTTCTTGTGTGCGAATAAGGGGCGACGCGACAATAATATCGGGGATAAAGCCATCCGCCCGCATCGCTTCAATGGATGCGGCGATTTGTTCCTTCCCTTTCTCCGTCACATGATGCGGATTGTCATTCTTGCTTGAAAATATACCGAGTACATTGTGATCACCTTCTCCATGACGCATCACAGCATATGTATTGCCCGAGCGCTTGGTGTGCGCCTTGAGTTCCTCCGCAGATCCGATCACTATACGTTCACCGGTCGCACTCTCCCACACGGGAAGCGGCGCACCCCAAAAGCGCTGGCGCGAAATGTTCCAATCGGGCGCATTCTCAATCAGGTTTGCAAAACGTGCATGACCGATGGCCCCCGGCGTCCAGCCAATGTTTTTATTCTCCTGCGATGCGCGATCTTTCAATTTTTGCACATTCACAAACCACGCGTCAGTCGCATAGTTGAGAAGCGGTGTATCACATCGCCAACAGTGCGGGTAGGCATGCTCGTATTTCTCTTTCGCAAAAAATGTTCCGTGATCTTGCAGATATTTGATAACGGCGATATCCGTAGCAAGACGTTCTTTCTCATCGGTGGTATTGGGTTTCACCTCCATACCCGCAAAGTCCGTCACTTCCGGTTTCATCACACCGTCAATACCAACATGCTGAATGAACGGCAAGTCATATGTCTGTGCAAGCACTAAGTCGTCCGCACCGAATGCCGGTGCAATATGCACGATACCGGTACCCTCGTCGGTCGTGACAAAATCACCAACATAAATCTTCCATCCGTTCTCGCGATGTTCAAGGTTTTCATCATTCGCATAATACGGAAAGAGGGGTTCGTATTCCATTCCGACGAGATCCTCACCTTTCAGCTCGGACTTTATAACATAGTTCCCATCAAGCTGTTTATGTTGTGCAAACAACTCCTCCACCCTTTCCTTCGCAACAATAAACCTCACCGTATAAAGAGAAACGTGCGGAATAGGGTTTGTTTCCCCAATATTTTTTACCTTAACAACTTCGTTAATATCTGTCTCCAACATCTCTACAACAACATAATTGATGCCCTTTCCCACAGCCAAAGCAACATTCCCCTGCAATGTCCACGGGGTTGTCGTCCACGCAAGAATATATGTATTTTCTTGCAATCCATACTTTTCCGGACTCTTCACTTTAAACTTCGTAATCACCGACAAGTCCTTCACATTTTTGTACCCTTCGGATACTTCATTGTTAGACAGCGTCGTCTGACATCGTGGGCAGATATGCATGGAGCGATACCCTTTGTACACAAGACCATTGTCATTGAGTGTCTTGAACGCCCACCACACGGATGTGGAATACGACGCGTCCATCGTCTTGTATGCATGATTCATATCCACAAAGCGCCCCATGCGCGGCACGACATGCTTCCATTCATTGTCATACATCATCACACTCGCGCGCGCACGTTCGTTGAATGTATCAATGCCGTATTCAATAATATCTTTTTTGTTGTTGAGACCGAGCTTCTTTTCCACCAAGACCTCCACTGGCAAACCATGACAGTCCCATCCCCACACGCGGCGCACATGACGTCCGCACATCGTTTGATAACGCGGAATAGTGTCTTTCATTGTACCTGCCAAGAGATGTCCGTAATGCGGGAGTCCTGTCGCAAACGGCGGCCCATCATAAAAGACGAACGGTTCACCATTTTTGGTTTGGGCAAGTGTTTTCTCAAAAATATGATTGGTCTGCCACTGCGCGAGCGTCTCCTCTTCTTTACGTGCAACATCGGAAAGCGGGTGCGTGGCACCTTCCGCCGCCTCGGCGGAAGGTGCCACGCTTTTCATATCATCTTTCATATCATCCCCATCAGATACGGGACAGGATAGTACTGACTTGGCCATATGTAGTGTACTATAGCATATTTTGAGAGATTGAGAGATTAGAGAGTAGAAACATGAATACGGAGAGCATGTTGACTTCCCTATCCATTTCGTGTAGATATGATGAAGAAAAACTGTTTTAAGGAAACCATAACCGAGGAGACGATTATGCCCGCAGAGAAAAACTTCGCTCACGATTGCACAGGACAGCTGATACATATCGGATCCATTGTCACTATAACCGGCGTTCCCGGGTACAACGGTCTCGAAGGACTCGTTGTGGAACCGTGCGCTCCGACAGAAGAAGGCCCACTTGGCGTCGCCGTGTATTTCGATAGAGAATTTACAATACCGTGGAAGAGCGAGACACACCTCATTCCAAAACATGTTTGGGACAGTGAGCATGCTCTCGGGTGCCCGGAGATATTATTCACATCATATTTGTGGGAAAAATGCTATCGGGTCAAATACTTTTATTCCCACACTCTCGAAATAAAAAAATACTGGTCGATTGAATGTCTCGCAAAACGCACATTCCCAGGAGCTCAGTCATGGATAACGCCCCTCCCCGAAAATCGTGCCGATACGGGTATACGAAATGATTTACCGTGTGGTATCAAAGGATGCTGGAATCGCCCGACAAAACTCGCCCTTGTATATACATGGGGCATTGTGCGTCCTATCAACACGTGTAATGCGTGTTACGAACACTATCACGGGCAAGTGCTCTCATCTCTTCCCGAACTGAAAAAGCATGAAGACGCAAGCATCGCATGCTGATGAAAACCCTGCTACACGCAGGGTTTTGTTTTTGTGATAGAGAACACACACGTGCGGGGCACTCGGCCCCGCACGTGTGTTTCGTCATTCCCATAATTCATACTTTGTAATTCTTGCTTCTCTTCTCACATCTTCTCCGGCACGGAAACACCGAGAAGAGAGAGTCCGTTCTCCAACACCTGTGCAACAGCGAGGGTAAGCGCGACACGATACGGCGCCTCAACATCGCTATCAACGATTTTTACTTGTGCATAATATGTATTGAATGCATGCGCGAGCTCCGTCAGATACGTAACGACACGATGCGGAGTATACAAACTCGCCGCTTCGGCTACAACTTCGGGAAAACGTGCGATGAGACGTTCCGTTTCTCCGATAGCTCCTTCAAATACCGCTATATCAGGTAAGATGCCATCCTCGCGCGCTTTGCCGACGACCGATCGGGCACGCACCGCAGAATACTGCAAATAGGGACCAGCATCACCCTCGAATGACAGCCATCGCTCCGCATCGTACACGATATTCTTTCCCGTTTCCTGGCGGAGAATACCATACTTGAGTGCAGCGACTGCAACCATGGATGCGGCCTCCCCTCCCTCATCAGGCACCTTATTCTCGGCAAGCTTTTCTCCCGCAAGTTCGGTAATATCTGAAAGGAGCGACTCACCCGTCACGACGTTGCCGGTGCGTGACGACATCTTGCCCGAAGCCATACGCATCATCCCGTGCGATACGTGTTCAAATCTCCCTATCGTATCGGGACGTATAAGCTCAAGTGTCTTGATGACGACCTTGAAATATTCCTCCTGCTCAACGGCGGTCGTCACAATAAAACGGTCCGTCTCGGGATATCGTTCAAGTTTTTGCATCGCGAGTCCGATTTCTTTCGCCTCATATGTCGGCAGTCCTGCGGCATTTACGAACACACGCGTATGGAGTCCATACTTCTCACCGGGGAACACAATCGCACCATCACTCTCTTCAAATACCGTGCCAACATACGCACGTACCGTGGCGAGTCCCTTTCGCCACACCTCGCTCTCAAAAAAATATGCATTGAAATGTGTCCCGAGTGTACGATACAATTCTTCAAAATGTTCCAATGAGACCTTCCGTCCTTCTGCATATATCGCCTCAAGCTCAGAATCATCATGAGCGTACAAATGCGTGTTCAAGTCAGTAATGTCTTTTTTCGCATGTTCATCTCCTTCATATTGCTCATTACCATATGCATACGCGCGCCCGATACCGTCAATATCATCCGATGAAACGCCAAGCGCTCGCATCCCCCATATCGCTTTCGCCACATGAAGTCCGATATCTCCTTGGTAATTTACCCGCGCAACATCCGCACCCGCAAACTCAACGAGACGTGACACGGACTCGCCAATGGCATTACTCATGAGGTGCCCAATATGAAACGGCTTGAATGGATTTGGTTGGGTATACTCAACGACAATGCGCATACCGGACAATGTATCGTTTGCCCCATATCCTTCCTTCTTCTCAAGAACTTCTCCGAGAACATCAACAAAAAGCGCGTCTTGCAGAGTGATATTGATGAAGCCAGGACCGGCAACGGAAATATCTGCAACACCGGGAATGTCCCTGCCACGCATATCATCGGCGAGATTGTCCGCGAACGCGTGCGGATTCTGTCCCACATCCTTGGCGAAGACAAGCGCGACATTTGTCGCATAATCACCGTGCGCCATGTCACCCGGATGTTCAAGAGTGATTCGTTCCGGAGACACAACAATGCCTCGCTCACCGAGGGCTTCAGCAATCGCCTCTTTGATTGTCATAACTGTCTCCTTCATGTGGCGTATCATAACATGATGAGTATTGAGTGACGAGTGTCTGTCGAGTTGTAAGAAATTTCCCAAAACTCTCTATAACGAAAAGCGCAAAAGCCCCTTACGGGGCTTTTTGTCTCATAACATACTGTTGTCGGGTTATTTCATTACCCGGACACTTCCGGAGAGTTGTAAGTTAGATCCATAATCACTTTGTACATTTGGCGAATAATATGACCTTTATTTCATTAAATACTAACAGAAGAGACTGTTAAGAAAACGCGAATGGACAAATAGCAAGTTCTCACACTTTGTCAGCACCTGTGGCAAAACATCAAAAAGGCGGGCTTTTGCCCGCCTATCATGTGTGTGTATCGCTTCCGATCACTTTTTGTATCACACGAATCACCATTTCTCCAACCTCTTCATAAGAAAGTCGTCCCGTCCTAGTAATCGTCGTATACATATCATTGGGCATCGTCGCAAGACATGCGTGATATCCTTCTCGTACACGAGCATGAAACGCGTATGCTTCGTTATCAAAACGTGTTTTCTTGCCACCATCCTCTCCGACAACACGCTTCAGAGCCGTCTCCGGCTCCACATCAAGATAGATGTAGTACGGTGTCACAAATGGCAATACTGTGTGATTGTACAAATCATTGTACAGACCGGTAAGCTCATCACGCTGTCGTCCTACTATCTGATACGCATACGAAGAGAGTACGAAGCGGTCACAGAGCACATGCTTTCCCTCTTGAAGCGCGGGTCCGATAATACGAGCGATATGTTCAACGCGACTGGCGAAAAAGAGGAGCATTTCCGTGACAGGATCCATTGCTTCTCCCATAAGGAGAATCTGTCGGATACTTGTCCCAAGCGCGGTGCCTCCCGGTTCCCGTGTATACACAAAACGCTCTTCACCGAATACCTCGCGTACATATTGCATACATGTACTTTTCCCCGCTCCGTCTCCCCCTTCAAGAACGATGAATTTTCCTTTTTGTGTGTCCAAATACATAATAATTGTTATTTTTTGTTTCCATCTCTCTTACCCGCCCAGAGTATAGCACACTCAGTACAAGGCGCGAATCAACACACATTTTAATTAGGTCATTATAGGTAATTAATTACGTAATTCTTTTGTACTAAAAAACACAAGTACAATATCGGTTTTACTCATTCCGAACTTCTACAACAGCCAAACACAACTTGTTGTGTTTTAGGCCTTCATATCCTCATACATCTCTGTTACTTCATTGACGAGCTCAAACGCCATACCTGCCTCTTTAAAGATTTCCTTGCTCCGAGTACCGGCGTGATAATCCTTCGCCGCGACCACACGAACAATGCCCGCATTCACAATCATTTTGGCGCACGTATAACACGGAGTCATATTACAATAAAGTGTCGCGCCCTCAAGGGCGACACCGACACGTGCCGCTTGCACGATGGCATTTTGTTCTGCGTGCGCGGTACGAATGCAATGTCGCGATTGCGTGCCATCTTCGTGAAGCACAGTATGCATCTCGTGTCCGACATCGTCACAATGTGCGACACCCTCAGGGGCACCCACATACCCCGTAGAAAGAATACGTTTATTTTTCACAATAACAGCACCAGAGCGTCCTCTATCACATGTTGAACGCGCGCCCACCATGCGCACAATATCAAGAAAATATTCATCCCATGAGGGACGTGCATTATTTGTATCCATGATACTTCATGGTACCACGAAAGATATCTTTTGCCATATAAACAAACAACAGGGCGGGCCAAAAGGCCCGCCCTGTTGTGTTCACTTTTCATTTTGTACATCGTTCTAAGAACTACGAAATTACTTCACTTCCACTCCCATGGAGCGAGCGGTGCCTTCGATAATGCGTGTTGCGGCATCGAGGTTGGCGGCATTCAAGTCTACCATTTTACGCTCAGCGATTTCACGCGCTTGTGCCTTTGTGATAGAACCGATTTTCTTCGTGCCGGTTTTACCCGAACCCTTCTCAATGCCTGCCGCCTTTTTGATAAGAGACGATGCCGGCGGAGTCTTCAAAATAAAATCAAATGTGCGGTCTTCGTACACATTGATTTCAACAGGAACAATATCGCCCATCATATCGCGCGTACGCTCGTTGAATTGGTTGACGAATTCGCCAATAGCCACACCCGCCTGTCCGAGTGCCGGACCGAGCGGCGGAGCGGGAGTTGCTTTCCCGCCGATCGCCTGCACCTTTACTTTTTTAAGGATTTTTTTTGCCATATGAGATTAGTATGCGAGTATACGAGTATGCTAGTAAACGGGTATACGAGGAGACGAATATACCGGCATACGAAGTAAACGAGTAAGGCGAGTATGCAAGAAACCAATGTATGAAAAGTATACATACTCGTATACCCCCATACTCATTACTCGCATACTGCAACAAAAGGGGCGTAACATTTCCCGTTTGCACGGAAACCCTTTCATTCATATATAACTAAAGAAGCCCTGATACCATACCGCATTTTCCGCTTAGATGCAAGGAGCGGTCTGTTTTCCCAACCTCGTACTCCACGAATCCTTAGTGAAGGAGAACGACTGAGAATCTAAAGTCACCATTATCATTATTAGAAATCCAAAATCACAAACAACAAAACCGACACTAAGTGTTGGTATTTATACCAGTTTTTTAGTGATTCATCATCCTCAATAAAACAGTTGTCATTTCTAGTTTTGCTGCTTACGAAGCGTGGCGAAGAATGAATGTTTTAGGATTCATTGTCGTCCGTCGTTCTGAAAACTTGTCTTCTTTCTGAGAACCGTAGTCTTCGTCGTTTCTGACAACCAACAACTTATCTTACGTCGTTCTGAAAACCATCAGCGGTTAATTTCTGAGAACTCGTCATGGTCTCTGAGTCTAGTTACTTCAGTCTCTCAAACTCGCAACTCCTTTATATCTTCTTAATCTGCAAAAAGTCCAACTCCACGGGTGTCTCGCGACCAAACATGGATACCATGACCTTTACTTTGCCGCGTACATCATCCACTTCGCTCACCTTACCTTCAAACTCTTTGAACGGACCATCCGTAACAATGACAGGATCATCCACTGACAAGTCAATGACATGACGTGTATCCGACCCGGCCATACGCGCAAAGAGCGCATCCACTTCTTCTTGAGCAACTGGCACCGGACGTGTCCCCGCTCCAATAAACCCAGTCACCCGCGGTGTATTGCGCACCACATACCACGATTCATCATCAACAATCATATCCACGAGTACATACCCTGGATAAATCTTTTCCTCCACCTCAATGCGCTTTCCCCCCTTTACCTTAAATGTCTTCTCAACAGGAATAACAACATTAAAGATCTTGTTTTCCATACCAAGCGATTCAATGCGCTGACGAAGATTGCGTTCAACGGCATTCTCGTATCCAACATAAGTATGAATCGCATACCAATTGCGCCCACGTTCAACATCTTGTTTTGCCATGTACTATGTCCATGTTCGCGGAAACTCTCACGAGCAACCCGAACAAAAAGCGATTAAAATGATTTTTTCTCAATGACCATGTCCACAAGACGCGCGAACAACGCATCGAAAAGTCCCAAATAATACGCGACCACAAATGAGATGAGAACGACCATGACCGTATACACGACAACTTGACGTCGTGTCGGCCAATTGACATGCTTCATTTCCGCGCGAACATCTTTGATGTATTGCACTCCTTTCATAGTGAAAAAAGAAAAACGTTGATAAAAGCCATTTTTAAAAGGCCTCGCGGCCCTTTGATGTTTCTATCATATGCTTTTTCGCACTATTGTCAAGCACACAAAAAGTGCGGTATACCCGCACCTCACCCTACCTCCACATGACACCCCAAAGTCATGTACCGCATTGAGCATAACACGACACCTGTCTCCAACCAGAAAGAGAAAGCATATACCATAGCTTCACTCCCCCATATCCCAAGGCGATACCGACGACACAAACAATTCCCAACTTCCAAATGTCTCCACCGTCAAATTTACTAGATGGTCCCGGAAAGAATCCACCATGATCGCTCCAGTCAATAATGAGTTTGTCTTTGCAAACATACGAGAGGAGCACCGACAACAAAGAGGTGCTGGCTCCAACAGCAACAACTCCAACAACAGTGAGATGTCTGCCAATAAGGAAACCGAGGACGGCAACAACACTTCCCAAAAGCATCGCTGGAAGAAAAGGTAATACCACATAACTCGCCATACCCCACGTACCAAAAAAAAGTGACATGAAAAACGACATGCGTTTTTTCATCACAACAATGTTTTGATTGATAAAATTTGGGAGTTACAAAAGTCTTCCAGAAGACTAGCAAAAAAAATATTCTTATCAAGTCCCCCATCGACACGGAATCGAACGGGCTACGACACATCCGCTGCATGCTCACGCAAGACAATAAAAAGCGCCCAAAAAAACGCGAGCGAGAACAGTGTCGCACTATAAAAACATGGATCCTCTGTCGGAACATGTGTTCCTTCAATAAAGCACGATGTTGCATTCGTCCACGCAACAACACCAATTGTATGCAATCCCGTAACTCCCCAGGCAAGAAGTCCCGACACACCGAGGACAATGGTTAAAAATTCTTGAGAAATCTGAGCAAATCTCCCCATCTTTTTACTCTGATAAATCACGAGCGAAACAACAAACAAAAGAAGAAACATGCTTGCGCCAGCAAAACACGCCGAGAGTATCGTTCCACCCTGAAGACACCACAAGGAAATATCGTCCATCGTCCCAAAGTAATTCAGAAAATCACGATAGACAAACGACCACACATACAAAGATCCGCCAAGAAGAATGGTGGATTGGATAAGAAAGAAGAGAGATGAAAGGCGAGAAGACATAACGAGTAACGAGTAACGAGTAACGAATGACGAAAAAAATTATCGGGCAATATGTGCACATGCCAACAAACAAAACAAACGTATTATCGTCTACTCGTTTAAATGTATATATCTAATAGTATTTGAGATTTAGTTTGAGAGTTGAACATTATGTGCTTAAATCTTCTTGACGCTTCGGATGGTGCGCTTCTCTATGTGGTGGCACAACAAATATTGTCACGATGTACGCGATAACACCTGGAAAAAAGCCAGTGAGCATCGTAACAATAACCCACAACACACGGAACATCACTGGATCCACGTCCGTATACTCGCCAAGTCCACCACATACACCCGCGAACACTTTGTTCTCGTCGCTTCTATACAATTTTTTCATAAAGATATGTACACGTACTACTGATATACCACCATCCTAACATTGCAGGCAACATGCGTCTATGCAATATGGCGAATTGTCAGTTGTGGTTGTAAGTTCTCAGAAACGAAAAACTAACATAACTCTCAGAAAACATGGCGTGCACACCCCAGAACCCATCTCATATGAAACCGCTCAACATAATACTTTTACATTTCGTGTGTGAAGTTTGGCAATTCTCGCACTCTCTATACCGCTCTGTCTCGTCGCTTAACTGCGGCGTACGATAGTACGCCGGAGTTTCCGCGACATCAACTCGCTCGGGTAGAGAGCACGAGAATAAGCCATGTCATATGAGATGGGTTCTAAGAACATCTTATTTTTCCGAACTTTCGTTTATATCTTCCTGCTATCGTATGCCCAATGCAACAGCGCTTGGCGTTGACGACGACGGCACGTCATATCTCCCTGTCTGCAATTTGCCACCACAGCTCCCGCATGTCGACGAAATGCTTTCCAGCGTTTTATTTGTCTGTCATCGTCAGGATGCCGTCGCCCCATATAATACCTGCAATACCACTGGAACCACCCACGCGGATCATCTGGATGGATCCATCCTTTGGTACGCCAATATGCCAATGACTTGCTCGCATTCACGCCAAAATAGTTCAGTGTCGGGTCATGCTTCTCATGGCAGAGTTTCGCGTGTGCGAACCAGTCCTTTGGAAACTCGTTCGTGCAATCTGTCATATACTTGCCACCAAATACTCCAAGCGCAAGCATCTCCTTCGGTGGTAAATCCGGAGTGAAATCGGCACGAAAGTTCTTCCCCGCTGGCTCAGACAGTTCATATCGATATCCGTGTTGGATCGTGTCATGTATGATAACTATTTTGTTATGTTTTCGCGACATATTATAAATCTTTATACGTTTTTCATTTTTTACGCCCACAACAATATACTCTCCCTAACAATTTTAAAAATAGCACGGATGATACCTTTTCGTGCTTTAAAAATATCATCGTACCCCTTTAATTTTTTTATATCAAAACTCTGTATATTTCTGGAGTCAAGAGAAACGAGAATATTGCAACAACTTCTTTCTCCTTCGTTGAAAGTCTGACAATTTCTTTTTCCAGTTTAATCATATTACAAATACACCAAAATATCTTTCAACAGCATCTCACCTTTTCTGACTTTGGTAAAATCAACAATGATTTCCCGCTCATTTTCATCATCAAGGACGAGATTAATGGAAAACACCGGTCGTAAACGGCGCACAAAGATAAACGATTTACCTTTGTTTACCTCCATAATATATTTTTCAAGATTCTCGCGCAATTCTTTCACTCCAATAATATTTTGTTGCGTGGATAATAGTTTGCTCATGTCTCAAATGTATTTCAAGATAATCTTTACATCAACATCATATTCCCCTTCTTTTTCGTTCCCGTCTCATCATCACAAGCGTCCGTCCAACAAGAACTGAGGACTCTTTATCCTTTCCCATAATACCCAGAACACGGAACGCCCCCGTTCCAATTGCTCCATCAACCAACTTAGCGATTGAACTCAAGTGACCCGTCAAATGTGCGTTCAAAAATTTCCCATACACACTCTCCGTTGAAGAAAAGTCATCAGGGTACGCGGAAAGAATTTCACCAAGGATAAACTCAAGGACTTTTCGCTGCACGGGATAACCACTACTCTGGAACGAGCCATCTTCTCCGACCCACTTTATGTCATCCATCGAAACACCTCTTTCCTGCGCAATCTTCTTGCGCTTCTCAATTATAGTTGACGACTCCCAATAACGTCTCTCTTCGCTCATCTCCGATGTCTGCATCAATTCTTCAATGTACGCTTTTTCAGCAAACGTAACAATCGCTTCATGCAACCCCTTGAAATATTCATATTTTCCAAAATCTTCCTCGCTTTTTTCCGTACCAAATACACTTAGCCCCTGACGAAAGGGCCTTCCATAAAAATCTTTCTTTTCTTCGTCATTCCTCACATCAATCGTCATCGCCCCTTTCAAGTGCAACATTTCATGAAAATTCGTAGAACCAAATAACAATCCCGACTTGCGCACGTTTACAGCATTTAACAGTATCGCCTGTTCAGAACACATCGTGCAACCTCCGCTGTCTGCCCCGCAGATATTTTTATACAAATCACCGGGAAGAATATGGATATTCTTTTCTGGAATATCGTACACCGGCATGCCTGCTTGTTTCAATAAACGTGTCGTATACGTATTCGCATGCGCAATACAAAAACGTTCCTGTGGTGTTTTTGGATATTCCCATTGCACCAACTCATTCCGTTTTGCTTCAGAAATATGTAAAAAATCGTGCACGTGCAATCTGTCCCGTCTTTTATTTACAATATTCTTTTTAACACTTTCAGGTGCATTTCCCACCACTTTTATATTCGGACCTTCTCCAAATTAATCTATTGATTTATTCATACCCATAGTATATCACTTTTTCTCTTTCTTTTGATACGTCGGATCGGGCTCAATGAGACCATGCATCTCAAGGCGCGCGCGGATACTTCCTGGTTGTCGACCAAAAAGCGATGGCAGTTCTTCAAGCATCTTCCCCTCCTTGAACAAACTGGTAAGGCGCATATCATCCTCGGGCTTCCATGGACGATACGCATTCGGATACATTTCGCGTAATTTCGCCAAGTGTTCATTCCAATCACTCTCTTCCTCGTCGTTTTTTTCTTTTTTCTTTTTTTGTTTTTCTTTTTTGTCTTCTTTTTTCTTTTTTCCCAATACACCCCCGCTCGCGAGAATAAAATTGTCATACATATTTTTCAACTCTTCTTGAGAAAGCGCGGAAAATCCCTGCACCGCTTCATCGGATGCAACACGAAATCGCTCGTCATCAGCAAGCACATCAGGGTGCACTTGAAATGCGCGCTCGTTGTATCCAAGAAGATAGACGCCTGATAGTCGTCGCACGCGCGAAAGAGCCACATATCCCTGACCATACTCAAATATCTGCGACAAATCCATCACCGCTTCATCCATACTCATTCCCTGACTTTTGTGTACAGTAATCGCCCACGCCAATCGAAGCGGCACTTGTTCAACAGACGCGAGCATTCTTCCGTCTTCCACCACTGACCATTCCATCGGTTCAGCCGTTACCTTCCTGCCGTCTTTGGTAAGAACAATCGGGTATTCGGAGAACGCGTCAAAATCGACAACTTCTCCGAGTGTGCCGTTCACAAACACGCCGTTTTGATCATTCTTCGTAAACATCACTTTCGCACCTTTTTTAAGTTTGAGTTCCGCCGGCGACAAGCATCCTTTCTTAAGTGCCTCTACAAGAGCCGTTTTACCACGTTCTTTCATGGAGAATGTATGCGTCTCACCGACAATCTTTGCAAGCATCATGTCATTCACCCTGTCCACATCCACATTATGCGTAAAGAGTTTTGGCATAGCATCCTCGCGTGCGCCGCGGACGCGCATACGCTCTTCAATATGCACACGGTGCTCTGGTCCGAATGTATTACGACGAATCGCCGACAATAGCGCAAGAAATCGCACGTCATCTTGTCGGTATTGCTCAGACAAATAACAGATGATGGGCACCGCGCGTTTCCATGCCTGCGATTGATACGCAAAACATGGCGGTTGTTCATCCAAAAAAAGTATATCATCAGATGCACCGACACCCACCCCGCGCGATACCGGCGGCAATTGAAAAAAGTCGCCGACAAATACAACCTGCAAACCACCGAAGGGCTCACTGTTGCCACGCACTTCCTTACACACGGCATCTACCATGTCGAGTGTCTCAGGACCAAGCATGGATACCTCGTCAATAACAAGCACATGTGCTTTACGGATGCGCTTGGCGACATACTCGCGTGACGCAATGTTTTCCAAATCATACGCGGACAAAAAATGCTTCACGCCGATACCGCTCCATGAATGAATCGTCAGTCCACCAAGATGCGTCGCGGCGATACCTGTTGAGGCTGTCACAGACGGCTCAATACCATGTTCACGCAAATACGCCACATACGCATTCACTGTATGGGTCTTGCCACTTCCTGGCTCCCCCGTCAAAAAGACATTTGCCCCAGTTTTGAGTATTGAAAGCACTTCAGATTGAGTCATGAGTGCAGTATATCAGAATACGTACTAATTATCAGTTGTATATGTCGTGATCGCCAATGGCGAGAAGAAGTATATCTTTTTCTTTCGTATACGAAAAAACAATTCGTATCTTGTAGTTTACCGAACATACATAACACCCAGAAAGTTTCCCTTTTAATTTGTGCACTTTCAAGCGCCTGTGATTTGTAGCGGTGCGTACATCGTCAATTGCATCAGATGACATACAAATCGGTGATGATGCATACAACGCCGTAGCATCAAGAGCGGCAACACACAATGCTCCCACAGCAGGAGAAAGTTTTGTCACACTTGCACGAATTTCCTCACGTCGACTGATTACCCATTCAGTAATACCAATTGCAACAATGAGCGCCACGAATCAGACAAGATTGTCGGCAATCACATCGGAAAGATAGTGTACACCGAGATACAAACGACTGAAATCAACAAGGAGAACGAGTGCAATAAACCCGACAACCGACCACGTCTTTATTCGTCGAGACATATAGCATTTGAGGATAAGATACACGAAATATCCATACAAGGATACCACCGTGGACACATGCCCACTGGGAAACGAAAATGACGTTTCGATAACAGTATGAAGTGCAATATCCGGACGCATGCGATGAAAGACAAGCTTACCAAGTGTCGCCAACCCTTCCTCAATTCCAAATGCGAGCCAGAGCCCAATACTATGCACACGATGCTTGTTTCTCCAAAAGAATACGGTTGCCACAAAAGCGACGACGGCAAAAACGTTCGTCTCACAAAAGAGAGTAAAAAAATAAAAGAACTTGAGTGCACCGTCGGTGCGAAACGTATACAAGAGATTGACGAGGCGCCTATCCAAAAGGACCAATGTGTCGTTTGTCAGATAATCCTCAATCACTGCACCAAGAAAAAACAAAACAATAAGAAGTAATACGAACAACAGTGTCAGCGGCAAACCTTCAAAGCAGTTGGGGTTGAGGCATCGTACGAAAAACTCCCACACTTTCGGGTGATGTACAAAAAACGCACGCACACTAGAGATGCGAGCAAA